>TARA_B100001121_G_scaffold129110_1_pt1 | contig 12847 bp, 14 predicted proteins | sample TARA_B100001121 | Tara Oceans TARA_B100001121 (sample SAMEA2622817) | marine metagenome | biome: marine biome (ENVO:00000447); feature: surface water layer (ENVO:00002042); material: "saline water (ENVO:00002010), including plankton (ENVO:xxxxxxxx)" | depth 5 m
CCAGGTAAATTATTTGCTGCAAAATTTGTGCCTTCTAATGGATCGACAGCTATATCAAAATGAGGACCTTTATTAGTCCCTAATTTCTCACCGATATAAAGCATTGGTGCTTCGTCAAGTTCACCCTCACCTATAACTACTTTTCCAAACATATCAATTTTATTCAATTCTTTTCTCATTACATCTACGGCAGCTTTGTCCGCCTTTATCTTGTTTTTTTTTCCAACTTGGTAATATGATGATAATGCTGCTCTAGATGTTACGTTTTGAAATTTCTTAATAAATTTTTTATCTATTGCCATTAAATGCTTAATTCAGCTTTTAAATTTCTATCTAATCTTGCTTCAAACTCTCTTAGTCTTTTCCAAACCGAAATTAATTCTACTATTGTCGACCAGCTTTTAACTAAATATTGTAAGGATCCCTCAACTCTTCCAAAAGCTCTTGTAATTTGTTGAACAAAACCTAATGTTATTGCACCTGTGACAATAGTTGGTGCAAGAGCTAAATAAGGTACAATCACCATTCCTTGGAAATAACTCCATTTAACTGTATTGAAATATAAATAATGAAAATAAGATTTATAATGAATACCCCTAACTCTATTGTAAAGCTGACCTATAGTAGGAGGTGCTGCTCTTATTGGATCATCTTCACCATGCACTAATTCTTTTCTATAACCAGCTTCTTCTTTTTGAATATCATATTCTATACCAGGTAATTTGATACCTACCGCTGCTAATAATAATGTACCACCTAAAGCTGAAATAATTGCAACCCAAACTAAGGCATGATCAACCTCACCTATCCAAGGTAATACATCAATTTGTTTAGATAAACCCCACAATATAGGTGTAAAAGCAATTAACGTCATAATGCTATCAAGTAAACCTGTACCAAGACCTTCCATAATTCTGGCAAATTTTAATGTATCTTCTTGAACTCTTTGCGAAGCCCCCTCAGTTAATCTAGCTTTTAACCATTGGTCGTGATAATATTCAGCCATAGATGTTCTCCATCTAAAAACCCAATGACTAGTAAAAAATCCTGTAAACACAGCAATTAAAATCCATAATGCTGCAATTTTTGCAAAAGTAAAAAGATAACCAATAAATTCCATTTCAGAAACAGAATTTGGTGTTGTCAATGCTTTTTGAAGTGTATCATAAAAATCACCAAACCATTCATTAATTTTAACATCAAGCTGTACTTGATACCAGGTTGATACTAAAATAAATAGAGATCCAAATATACTCCATAAAAACCATTTTTTTTGTGTGAAGAATTTAAACATTTATTTTAAAAAATTATCAGCGTAAGATTTTTTTATTACTTTTCTTTTTTTTGGTTCAATAAGTTGAAAATTGATTTTGTTTTTTTTTGCATATTCTATAGCTGATTCTTTAGAGTTAAATTCTAACCTTAATTCTGAATAAGTATCATCAGAACTTTCCCAACCCATTAATGGATTTACAAGTGAATCATTAGTCTCGTATTCTAAAATCCAATTAGCTGTTTTGCCAAAGCCAGACTGCATTGCACTTTTGTTAGGTTTATAAATAATTGCTTTTTTCATTATAATGGTCGGAGTGGCAGGATTCGAACCTGCGACCCTCTGGTCCCAAACCAGATGCGCTACCAGGCTGCGCTACACTCCGAGAGAATAACTAATACAGCACTTATTAATTATTTCAAAGTATAAAGATTGTCAAAATAAAGGTAATTTTAAAAAAATCTGATATATAAGTAATATGATAATTACATGCATTAATTGTAATAAAAAATTTGATGTAGATCCTAATTTAATACCTGCAAAAGGTAGATCTATTCAATGTGGATTGTGTAATCATGTGTGGTTTTTTAAGAAAGATGACATTTTAGTCAATGAAGTTAAATCTGAAATAGTTCATAAAAATATAGATAAAACTCAGATTGAAAAAAAAAAAGATAAAAATATTGATATAGATAAAAAATTCAACAATGATGTTTTTAGAACTATTGATAAAAAAAAAGCATTGGTTAAATATAGTCAAAAGAGCAGCTTTTCTTTAGGAAGACTGATTTCATATTTGATAGTTTTTTTTATAAGTTTAATTGCAATTATTTTATTATTAGATACATTTAAATATAATTTAATAACAATTTTTCCTAAAATTGAATTTTTTTTATTTAATGTATTTGAAACTTTAAGAGATATGAAATTATTTTTAAATGATTTAATTAGATAATGATTAATTATTTATCAAAACCTTTTAAATGGTTCTTTAAACTTGAAGCAGCTAGCGGATTAGTTTTATTAATTGCTGCAATTTTTGCTTTATTTATAAGTAATGGAAATTTTAGTGATGTATATTTTAAAACCTTAGAAAAATATATCTTTATAGGCATAAATAACTTTGGATTAAAATTATCAATTCATCATTGGATTAATGATGCTCTAATGGCTATTTTTTTTTTCTTTGTTACTTTAGAGATTAAACGAGAATTTATACAGGGCGAACTTTCAAATATTAAACAGGCAATGTTACCAATAATTGCTGCTGTTGGTGGCATGGTAATACCAGCTTTATTTTATATAATTATTAATTTAGATAATCCTGAAACTATAAATGGTTGGGCTATCCCCTCAGCTACAGATATTGCTTTTTCTTTAGGAATATTATCTCTTTTAGGATCACGGGTCCCTATATCATTAAAAGTTTTTTTAACTGCATTAGCTATAATTGACGATCTTGGAGCAATTTTAATTATTGCTTTTTTTTATTCAGGAGATTTAAGTATTCCTTATTTATCTTTAATACTTGTTAGTTATATTCTTCTTTTAATACTGAATAAATTTTCTATAAAAATTTTTACACCTTATTTATTTATAGGTTTATTGATGTGGTACTTTACTTATAAATCAGGTATTCACGCTACTATAGCTGGAGTTCTTTTAGCATCAACAATACCTCATAGAAAAAAAGAAAAAGATTATTCATTATTATTAAAAATAGAACATGCTATATCTCCTTACGTAGCATTTATAATTATGCCGATATTTGCCTTTGCTAATGCAGGTGTAAATATGGAGGGATTAACTTTTTCATCATTGCTATCACCAGTTCCACTTGGAATTTTATTAGGTTTATTTTTTGGAAAACAAATCGGAGTTTTACTTTTTTCACTAGTATCTATTAAGTTTAAATTTGCTGAAATGCCTAATAATTGCAATTGGTTTAGCTTATATGGTGTATCGATACTTACAGGTATTGGTTTTACTATGAGTCTTTTTGTTGGAAATTTAGCATTTGTAAATAATATTCAATATATGGATGGTGTTAAGATTGGTGTACTTAGTGGTTCATTATTATCCACAATATTTGGATATTTAATCTTATTCTTTTCATCAAAAAAAAGGTTTTAATGTGAAAATTTTTTTTTATATATTCATATTAATGTTTTCATTTTTAAACAATACAAACGCTAATTATAATAAAATTTTTTATGATTTTAAAATAAGTGACATAAATAATCGAGAAATTGACCTGTCAATATTTAAAGAGAAAAGTATTTTGTTAGTAAATGTTGCAAGTTACTGTGGTTTCACTCGACAGTACGATGATCTTCAAAATTTATATGAAAAATATAAAGAAAATGATTTTTTAGTTATAGGGATACCCTCTAATCAATTTGGCGGTCAAGAACCAGGAACTAATGATGAGATTAAAAATTTTTGTGAAACAAATTTTAATATAACTTTTCCAATAATGTCAAAATATGATGTAAAAGGTAAAAATGCACATGATATATATAAATGGGCAAAAAATAATTATGGAAATTCTGCAATTCCAAAATGGAATTTTCATAAAATTTTAATTGATAAAAATGGAAAAATTTTTAATACATATGGATCTTTTGTTAAACCAAGCTCCAAAAAAATTATTAATGATATTGAAAAAATACTTAATTAATTTTTTTTTTAAATTCTTTAATATAATCTTTAAGCATTATTTTACCAAAATATTTATAAACTTTGTTAGATAAATTCATATTTGTAAGAGCAGATGCATATCGTTCACCAGGTCTTGCCTTTAAAAACTTTATTTTTTTACTAAACATCCTAGCAGTTTCTAAAATTGTATAACTATTCTTATTAGTTATACTGTAATGTCTGCAAAGATTCTTTTTCCATGCTAAAAAACAAATTTTTACTGTATCTTCAATATGAGTAAAACGTCTAGATTGACTTCCTGGTCTTACAACTGGCATTGGCCTATCTTTTTGGTATAGATTTTCAAAAATTCCTATTACAGTTGCCATTTTACCTGTTTTTATTTGGTAGGGTCCATAGACATTATAGAAATATATAATTTCATATTTAAATCCAAACCATTTTTTTAAATTCTCAAGTAATTCTAAATTTTTTGATTTAGTAAAAGCATAAGGGGATAAGTTTTTATCTTTACCTTTATTACCTAAAGAGGCTGAGGTTGCTGAATAGATTAATTTTATATCATTTTTTAAACAAAAATTAAAAACAGCATTTGATCCAACAGAATTTGACATAATACAATCATTCATATTTAAAAAACTTTGATAAATACGAGAAAACTCACCAAAATGAAATACAGCATTTATCTCTTTAGGTTTTTTAAATATTTTTTCTATATTAATAGTTGATCCTTTCAGATATCTAACTCGTTTATTTTTGATATGATTGGCTTTTTTTCCACAAGAATAATCATCTAAACTTATTATATTAAGTTTAGTATGTTTTAGTAAAAATTTAATAAGATTAGTACCAACAAAACCAGCGCCGCCGGTAATTAATATTTTTTTTTTCATTAATTCGTATTTATAGTTAAACCATCATAAGCTGGTTTTATATTTTTTGGAAGGATCTTTAATAATCTTTTATAATCAAGATCTGAATGTAAATTAGTTAAAATCATATTTTTTGGTTGTAATTTTTGATTTAAAACTAAAATATCATCCAAGTTAAAATGTGAAGGGTGTTTTTTATAGCGTAAACAGTCAATTACTAAATACTTTAGTTTCATAAAATATTTAAAATCCTTTTTAAAAATTTCATTTACATCAGGAGCATACCCTATTTCATTATTTATTATAAAAGATAAAGATTTAATATTACCATGTCTAACCGGTATTGATTTAATTGAAATTTTTTTGTTATGAAAATTTAAATTTTTTTTAATTTTATTCATTTTAAGAATAGCAGGATAGCTGTCTTTATCTTTAAAACAATAAGAGAATGTGTTTAATAAATATTTTTGAGTTACAGAATCAGCATACACATCAATTTTTTTTCTAGTATTTAAAAAAAAAATTCTAAGATCATTTATACCATGGGTTTGATCTGCATGAAGGTGGCTATATAAAACTTTATCTATATTTTTGATATTATTTTTCAATAATTGAAGTCTTAAGTCTGGACTTGTGTCGATTAAAATATTAAATTTTTTAAATTTTATTAGAGCAGAACATCGAGATCGATAATTTTTAAAATTTCTTGAATCACATTCACCAAAAAAACCATCAGCTCTTGGTACACCCATTGAACTTCCACAACCTAAGATAATAAATTTCATAGAATAATTCTAAAAAAATAACTTTTCAAAATTTTTAGTTGTTATTGAAATTAAATCTTCAATCTTGATTTGTTTAATAAGAGCTAATTTTTCAGCAGTGAATTTAATGAATGAAGGTTCATTTTTCTTACCTCTGTAAGGAACAGGTGCTAGAAATGGACTATCGGTTTCTATTAAAAGGTTTTCTAATGGTATAGATTTAAATGTTTTTTGTAATTCAACTGAATTTTTAAAAGTAATTATTCCACTAGCTGAAAAATAAGCATTTAAAGATTGAAGTTTTTTTGAAAAATTTTCACTACCTGTGAAACAATGCATTAAAATCTTAAGATTATAATTTTTATAATTGTTTAATATGTCAAAAGTTTCATTTTCAGCACTTCTAGAATGAATTATTAAAGGATAATTTGATTTAATAGCTGCCTCTATATGTTCTTCAAAACTTTTTATTTGTATTTTTTTTTCACTGTTATTGTAAAAAAAATCTAAACCAGTTTCTCCTATTCCTATAATTTTTGTATCTTTATTAAGATTTACTAAGATAGTATCTTTCGTGATTAATTCTTTATTAGTTTCATGAGGATGTATTCCAAAAGTTCCATATATCATTTCATCCTTTTTGACTATTTCTAAAATATTTTTAAAACTATCTGAAGTTGTACAAATTGTTAAAATTTTTTTTACACCTGCATCTTTAGATCTTTTGATAACATCATTAAGATTAGTGTATAATGGATCATGATCTAGATGACAGTGTGAATCAATCATTATCTCTTTCAACTTTCTTAAATAATATTTCTATCTTGTTAATTTTTTTACCATTCTTTAAAAATCTATGATTAACTATTGTTTTAAAAATAATATCATTCTCATTTAAATCAAAAATTTTTAAGGCCTTTAACGTAGATTCAGGAATTATTGGAAATAACATGATACATATTTTTCTTACTATTTCCATTGTAGTGTAAACAATAGTATTCATTCTGACTAAGTCACCTTTTTTAGCCCATGGTTCTTGGTCATTAAAATATTTATTTGCTTCAAATAATGAGTTAATTATAAAGTTGACATAAGAATTTACATTTAAATCATCAACATTCTTTCGAATAATATCAATATTTTTTTCATATTTTTCTAAAATTTGCAGATCATCATTTTCGAATTTAATATCTATTGGAATTTTAGACTCACAATTTTTAATTACAAATGAACTAACTCTTTGACATAAATTACCAAAATTATTTGCTAAATCACTATTAATACAGTCTTCTAGTCTTTCTTTAGAAATATTACCATCATTACCAAATGAAACTTCTTTTATTAGATAATATCTCAAAGGATCTAGGCCATATGTATCAATTATTTCTATAGGATCTAAAATGTTACCTTTTGATTTTGACATTTTTTCTTCTCCAGAAAGAATCCACCCATGACCATATACTTTTTTTGGTAGTTTAATTTTTGAAGCTAGCAAAAAGGCTGGCCAATATACTGCATGAAATCTCAATATATCTTTACCTATTAGATGAATAGAAGCAGGCCAATATTTTTTATATAAATTATTTTTTAAATCAGGAAAATTAAGAGAACTCAAATAATTAGTTAATGCATCTAGCCAAACATATATAATATGATCGTTATCATTTGGTACTTTAATGCCCCATGAAAATGATTTTCTACTTACAGATAAATCTTTAAGTCCATTTTTTACAAAACTTATGACCTCATTTTTTCTTGATTCAGGGGAAATAAAATCTGGATTTTCTTGGTAATATTTTAATAATGGTTTTTCCCATTTAGATAATCTAAAAAAATATGACTCCTCTTCAATCCATTCAACTTGTGATTTTGACGAAATAGCTATTTTTTTTCCATTAAATTCTTCAATTTCATCATCATTATAAAATGCCTCATCGGATACTGAATACCAACCGGAATATTTTGATAGATAAATTTCATCGTTTTCTAATAATTCTTTCCAAAGAAATTGAACAGCTTTTTTATGTCGTTCTTCTGTAGTTCTTATAAAATCTGTATTTGTGAGATTTAAAGTTTTAGAAAGATTTCGAAAATTTTCACTTATTTCATTACAGAATTCTTGTGGTTTTAAATTTTTTTTTTCAGCAGATCTTTGGATTTTTAAACCATGTTCGTCAGTTCCTGTTAAAAAGTGGACATCAAAACCATCAATTTTTTTAAATCTTGCAAAAAAGTCAGCTAAAATACTTGAATATGCATGCCCCATATGTGGTTTAGCAGATGGATAATATATTGGTGTTGTTATGTAAAAATTTTTATCCATTTAATACTTTAGTTTTAAATTCTAAGTAAATACTTTCATCATCAAGATTATATTTCTTACATTCATTTATTTTTCGAACAAAATAACTATATAAATTATAAAGTTTATTAACTGTTAAATATAATTCAATATAACTGTATAACAAATTATTAACAAAAATGGTTTTTTTATAAGAATTTTTATCTATTAATAATTTCAGGAAATCTTTAAGATTATTTGATTTAAGATTTATTTCAAAATCATTAGAGATCTTTATTAGATCATAAAAATTACCTGGCGTAAAATAATAATTAATTAATTCATAATTTATTTCATTAATAATATTTTTATTCGTTATAAAATTTGAAATATTAATTGAGTCTTCATGAGAGAGTGAAATCTTAAAATTTAAACATCTTGAAAGTAATGTAGAAAGTATTTTTTTATTATTATGAATAAGGATAAAATATATATTTGGGTTGGGTTCTTCAATAATTTTTAATAAAGCATTAATTGCATTTACATTCAAATATTCAATATTATCAATTAAAACAAATCTTGGTTTATCATTAAAAGAGGACTTATTTAGATTTGTAATTAATGTTCTTATTTGATTTATATCAATATTCCTTTTATTTTCAGATATATCAATTAAAGTGAAGTTTGGACTTGATTTATTTAAAATTAATTTAAAAGATTTATTCTTATCATTAATTGTAAATTTTTTTTTATCATAAGAAAATTCTTCACCATATGACAAAACGTGATTTATTAAATGATAGGCCATGGTAGCTTTTCCCGATCCCTTGTCCCCTGAAAGAATGATCTTATTAGGCAAGTTATTCTTCTCAAATAGTTTAATAAGTTCTAGTAAATAGTTATCTAGACCATATAATTTAAGTTGTGTATTAGGAGTTAAATTCATTTTATAAATTTTTTGATCTTATTAAGAACTATCTTTTTATTACTATTTTTATCCATATTTGAGTTTATTATACAAAAGGAATTCTTTTTTTTCTTATTTATTATTTTTATAAAGCCTTTTTGAACATTTTCATAAAACTTTTTATTAAATTTGTCATATCGATTAAGTTTTTTTCTTTCTTTTAATCTTGAGAACATATTTTTAAGATTAACTATATTCAAAAAAGTGTAATCAATTTTAATATTTCCTAATAAATATCTATTAACATGTTCTATTAACGACTTATCTATACCAAAACCATAATGTTGATAAGCCAATGTTGAGTCTAAAAAGCGGTCGATCAAGATTATTTTTTTTTTATAATTTTTTTTAATCAATTCTAAATTTTCACTTCTTGCTGCTAAATATAATAATAAATCTGTATTTTTATTAAAATTCGAATTGTTATTTAATATAAGTTTTCTAATTTTTTCAGAATTTATACTTCCTCCAGGCTCTCTTAATTTTAAAAATTTAATATTCTTTCTCTTTAAATAATTACAGATTGATTTTATATGGTAACTTTTTCCGCTACCTTCTATTCCTTCAAAAACTATTACTGGTTTTTTAGACATCACCCCAGATTAAATAATTTATGGATTTCATTAATCTAGAAAATATATTTACTTTTTTTACATCTTTAATAGCAAGCAAATCATACTCATTAATTAGATCTTGGTCATATATAACTTTTAATTTACCTATAATTTGATCTTTTTTAATTGGAGCTTCTATAGGACCGTTGTAAACCATCTTTATTTTTAAAAGTTTTTTTTGACCTTTTTTAATGGTCTTATAAATATTTTCTTTTGTGTAAAGTCCAACAGTTTTATCTTTTCCTAGCCAAACTTCTGCCTTATCAAATATTTTTTCTGATTTAGAAATTTCAACCAAATCAAAATTTGTAATTCCATAGGTTAAAAGTTTTGAGCTTTCCTTTGACCTTGAATTTTTTGTTTCAAAACCACTACCTACAGCAATAAGTCTTCTTCCATTTCTCTCAAGTGATGAAGCTAATGAATATTTTTCAACTGCTAAATAGCCTGTTTTTATACCATCTGCTCCAAGATTTTTATATAGTAAAGGGTTTCTATTACCTTGTGTTATTGGATCTCCTCCAGTTCTGTTCCAAGTGAATTCTTTTTCAGCAAACCATTTGTAATATTCAGGATGTTCTTTAATTAAATAGTTAGACATTTTTAATATATCTCGAACTGTTGAATAATTTTCAGGATCATTTATTCCTGATGAATTTGAAAAATTTGTATTATCCATTCCTAATTCTTTTGCTTTAGCAGTCATCATAATTGCAAACTCTTCTTCTGTCCCTGCTATACCCTCTGCTAAAGCTATACAAGCATCATTTCCCGAGGCTACAATAATTCCTTTTAAAAGATTTTTAACAGATACTTCATCACCGACCATTATAAACATTGAAGAATAACCTGCTGTAGATAAACGCCAAGCTTTTTCAGAAATAATAAATTTATCCTCTAAACTTAGATCGCCAGATTTAATTAGATCAAATGCAATTATACTTGTCATAATTTTAGTCATTGACGCTGGATAAATTGATTCATCTGGATTTTTTTCAAGTAAGATTTCACCTGAGTAAAAATCTTGTAGAATTGCTGTTCTAGCTTTAATTTCAATATTAGCAAAAGATATATTGATTAATAAAAAGGCAAATATATTAGATAAAAAAAATTTTTTATACATTTTTAAGTATTTCTATATTTTCAAAATCCAAAAGTTTAATTTTTTCAAAAGATTGTTGCATTGATTTTATATCATTAAACGGTCCTAATAATACCCTATATTTTGTTTTTGATAATTTAACTATCTTTGTATTTTTTAAAGATGTTTCTTCAATGATTCTTTTCCTCATCATTTGGGCTGAATTTTTATAATAAAAATCTGCAATCTTTATGAAATACGAAAAAATTTCTTTTTCAACTTTTTTCTTTTTCTTTTTCTTTTTATTTAAATCGTTAATTTGAATTCCATCAACTGGAGCCTTTTCTGCAACTTCTTTTTCCTCTTCAAACATTTTGCTTTTTTTTGCAATAAAAGTGGAATTTTTAGAAACCAAAAGAATCTCAATATACGGTTCTTTTAAATCTAACTCTAAATCTTCAGCTATTCTCTCAGTGATTATAGAATTATAAAAACTAGAAAATTTGACTTTGTTACTTTTAACCTCTGCTATCAAAGATTTTCCATTTTTTGGGTTTGTGATTTTGACAAGAGATTTTTTTTTTAATGATTTATGGAAAATATTAAATGATCTATTATCTAAATTCTTTATATTATTTGAATTTTCAGCAACTAAAGTAAAGCCAATATTGCTATATTTCTTTTCAAAAACAGGTTTTAAGGTCTTTTGGTTTACAGTTTTAATCTGTTCACAGCTATTCAGCAGAAAAAATAAAAAAAGGATTAATATTTTTTTATAGTTCATTTTTAATTTTTTCTTTTAATGTACAAACAGCTAAGGCAAATCTTAATGACCTATTCCACTGTAACACTATTTCATAGTTATCAAAAACAATAAAAGCAGGATTAAGAGTTTCTGCATCAGGGATTATATCTTTATCTGGTGTAATTATGCCAACTTTAGCATTATCTTTAAATTTACTTAAGTCATTTACATTTTTAATATACTTTTTAAAAAATTTTAAATCTTTCTTATTTCTTATTTTTTTTGCAGAAACATTTAAATATTTTTTTGGGATATTTTTTTCTAATATGACTTTTTGAAAACAGGGCAAATCTTTATTCCAACCAATATTTTTTAGATAATTTGCAGCTGAAGCATAAGAGTCCTCTGGGCTTTTAAGATTAATATATTCATCTTTATTGTAATCAATAGCATAATTTTTAATTGTTGATGGCATAAATTGAAAAAAACCAAAAGCCCCAGCCCATGACCCATATAAAGTTTTATAATTAATTTGATTATTATCTATAAGTTTTAATAAAATTAATAATTCTTTAGTAAAAAATTCCGACCTTCTTTTATCATAACTTAAAGTTGCTAATGATGACAAAATATCCATCTTACCAACATAAGTGCCGAAATTAGTTTCGATACCCATTAAAGATAATAGAAGTTCTTTTTCAATGTCAAATTTTTTTTCAATTGTATTTATAAGTTCTGTATTATCTTGATAAAATTCAATTCCTTTATTTACTTTTTTATCGGAAGTTCTTTTTGAAATATAAGTTTTAGTATCTTCATAAAATTCTGGTTGAAATCTATCAAATTTTATTACCTTTGGTAAAAACCTTAAATCATCCATCACTAAGTTAAGAGTTCTTTCAGATATATCATTATTGATTGCTATTTTTCTAAATTCTTTTTTCCAATTGTTGAACATCAAGTCTTCAGCTGAAGCTGAAAAATTTATGAATAAAAACAGAAAAATAAATATTTTAATTATTTTCATAAAGATCTTTAAGATATATGATTACAGCAATCCATATGATAATAAAACTTACAAATTTTACTAATGAAAAACTTTCATTATAATAAAAAAAACCCAAGATAAACTGTAAAGTTGGAGTTATGTAAAAAATCATTCCAGTTGGTCCAAGTCCAATTAATTCAACACCTCTAACATATAAAAATAAAGGAATCACAGTCATAGGTCCTGCTAAAATAATGAATAAACTTAGATCTAAGTTTGTTAGTGAGAAGTCATTAAAACCTTTATCTATTATAAAGTAAAATGTTATCATCGCAAAAGGAAGTATATATAGACTCTCAATAAGTAGGCCAGTGTCAGTATCGATGTCTATTTTTTTTCTTACTAAATTATAAAATGCCCAACTAAGAGCAACTATAATTCCTACCCAAGGTAAGCTCTTTAAACTGTAAATTATCAATATAAAAATTGATAATAGGACTAATAAAATTGAAAATTTTCTTTTTTTGTTTAATTTTTCCTTAAAGAAAATATATCCCAACAACACACTCAAAATTGGCATAATAAAATAACCAAAGCTTGC
>TARA_B100001121_G_scaffold38146_1_pt1 | contig 12825 bp, 11 predicted proteins | sample TARA_B100001121 | Tara Oceans TARA_B100001121 (sample SAMEA2622817) | marine metagenome | biome: marine biome (ENVO:00000447); feature: surface water layer (ENVO:00002042); material: "saline water (ENVO:00002010), including plankton (ENVO:xxxxxxxx)" | depth 5 m
ACATCATTGCGGAGGTGCAGGCGACCTTAGCAGCTCGAGATGAAGAGCTTTTTCGGCAGTCTGAGAGGTTTCGAGAGCTGGAGACAAGCACATCTTGGCGAATCACCGCGCCTTTGCGCATGATCGTGCAGGGATCGCGTTCAATTTTACCTTCCGTAAAAGCACGTGTTGAGTGGTGTCGTCGCGTTCTCGTGTTCGCACGTTATCACTATGGCCAAGGTGGTTGGCCTACGTTGCGCGACGCGATAACGCGACGGCTCGCCTGGCGCAGTCGCGACGCTGAGCGCACACGGTTTATCGTTGGGACTGACGAACTTGCTTCACCTCCCGAGGGCCCCATTGTCTTTCAGGAGAGCGATCGACCGATTGTTTCTGTCATTATCCCCACCTACGGAGAACACCACGTCACGAGGCGTTGCCTCGCCAGCCTGGCTGAGCAAGCCACCGAAACAGCCTTCGAGGTCTTGGTGGTTGATGATGCCTTCGCTGAGCCGCTGAACTTGGCCTCGATGCATGTGTCAGGAGCTCAGCTCATTCGCAATACACAGAATCTGGGTTTCCTGCGCACCTGCAATCGCGCTGTGGGCGCGGCGCGGGGCGACTATATTTTGCTTTTGAATAACGACACCTTTTTACACGCCGGGGCTGTAAACGCACTGCTTGAAAGCTTCACGCATTTTGACAATGTGGGAGCCGTCTGCGCCCAGCTTCGTTTCGCCGATGGCAGGTTGCAAGAGGCTGGTGGCATCGTGTGGTCTGACGGTTCAGCTTGGAACTGGGGTCGTGGCGAGCATCCTAAAGACCCCAAGTTCAATTATCCGCGGGAAGTGGACTACGGTTCGGCAGCTGCCTTGATGGTGTCGCGCAAACTTTGGGAGCAGTTGGGCGGTTTCGACGAGGACTTTGCGCCAGCTTACTACGAGGACACGGATCTGTGCTTTGCGATCCGAAGCCTTGGCCATCGCGTGATGTATCAGCCTCTCGCGGTAGTGACGCATTTTGAGGGTGTTTCTCACGGCACCGACACTGGTGTCGGCATCAAGGCGTATCAGGTGTGGAATAAACGGCGGTTCGCTGACAAGTGGCAACAGGTGCTTAGTCAGCATCGTTCAAATGGTGTTGAGCCAATGTTGGAGCGCGACCGTCCCGCAAGAGCCAGAATTTTATGGATCGAAGCCTGCATGCTGACGCCCGACCAGGATTCTGGATCACTACGAACGATCCGTCTGTTGCGGATTCTCGTGCGAATGGGATGCAAGGTGACCTATGTGGCCGACAACCTGGACGGTGAAGAACAGTATCGATCACAGTTATCACGCGAGGGTGTCGAGGTAATTCATGCGCCTTTTTTCAGCTCGGTGAGAGACTACCTCAGACAGCACGGCGCGGAATTCGATATCGTAACGTTGTGTCGTCACTACGTAGCTATTCAACACATCCAAACCGTTCGAGACGTCAATCCGGCCGCAAAAATCTGGTTTGACACAATTGACTTACATTACCTGCGACTGCGGCGCCAATTTGAGCTGGATGGCAAAAAAAGCACTGCGGATAGCGCGGTGCTAGCCTTTCGTGAAGAAATGGAGGTGATCTCGCAGTCTGACTTGACGATCGTAGTGAGCGAAGCCGAAGTGTCGGAGCTGGCCGACGAGCAGCCCGATGCTAAGGTCGCAGTAATCAGCAACATTCATGAGGTTGGTCATAACAGGCCCGGCTTTGACGGCCGCAGTGGATTGATGTTTGTGGGTGGCTTCCAGCACCCTCCAAATGTCGACGCGGTGGAATATTACGCGAACGAGATTTGGCCACTGCTGACTGAGCTCTGTCCCGATTTGGAGACCTACATTATCGGTAGCCGCATGCCCGATCGACTGAAAAAAATCGGAGAGTCCAAAGGACTTAAGATGCTGGGGTTTGTGGAGGATCTGACGCCTTACTATGAGTCTTGCAAACTAGCGATTGCGCCGCTCAGATACGGGGCCGGGGTCAAAGGAAAGGTCAATCAAGCGCTGAGTTATGGGCTCCCTGTTGTGGGGTCTCCTGACGCTTTCGAGGGGATGGGTTTGACTCATGAACGAGAGGTCATGGTCGCAGAGACGCCTGAGTGTTTTGCAGATTCTGTTGCCAACGTGTGTAACAACCGTGAGCTATGGCAGGCCCTGTCAGAAAGAGGGGCCGCATCGCTCGTGGGTCGCTTTACCCCTGAGGTCGCTGAGGAAGCGTTGCGGCATGCTTTGGCGCCTTGGCTAGATGAGAGGAATTTCGAAACCGCTGGTTAGCCGCTTTTCCACCATCTCGTGCGCGATCTCGTAAAGCGCGAGGTCTTGGTGGTTCAGCCAATGTAGCTTTTCCCATGTTTCAGGGGAGAGACTCTGCTCCATTGACCGAAGCTGTTCCTCAACGGTGTTTTGAAAATCTGGTGAGCTAACGTTCTCGGCACGTCGCTTTGTATAGACAAAGGGTATGTCGAACCTAGAAAGCGTCTCAGTGAAACTAGATACATCGATATCAAAGTACTCCACCCGGCCCAAGCAAGGCACCAAGCTGAGGTGATTGATTGCAAGCTGTAGGTCAAGATGCGCGCGTCCGTCCCGCCCCTCCAGTTTTGGCGGCAGGTTGTAGCAGCGACTCAGCATGCTGGTCTGCAGGTTGGAGACTTGCAAAAGATTTTCCGAGAGTTTTTGGGTTATCCACTCTTCAAGTCCTGCTAGAGGGTCCGGCCGTTTCACCGTCTCGAGCACTTTTTCCGCGCTGCGCTCGCCGAACAGAAACACCGATCGTATACGCAACAACGGGTTGCGAATAAAAACCACCGGGATGGGCCTAAATTGTGTTGCTGAGGGCGGCGGCAAATGAATCTGATGGGAAGAGCAGGCTATCGCGTTGGGGTGCCTCTGAATAATCGTGCTGAGCTGGTCTTGATTAATCACTGAGAAGGAGAAAGGACCGTCAAAGGTGATGTGGCCATCGCCGTAGTTCTCATCTAACACTCGCTCAAATGTCGTGCCCGCGTTCTTGAAAATGTGATAGTGCAGGAGCACATTGCGCTGTTGCATGGTGATCAGAGCCGTATGGTGTCGGGGATATTTTGGCGTATACCAATCAAGGAAACGGGTTTCGGCGAAGCTTACTGATGAGGGCGCAGTGAATTCAACCCAACAAAGTTAGATAACTGTGTAACAGTAGATGTCAGAACTACCCCTCACTGATCCGAGCGCGTGCGGATGCGATGTTGAAGTGCGGAACGGCCAGCCGATACTTCAGGAATAAGGTTAGATCTCAGTCCGTCAATCCAACGCCCCCTAAGACAAGGCCCTACAGGATAGTTATGGTGACGCAGGAGCTCAACGTACAGAACGTCAACGCCATGCCGATGGGGGAGCGACTAGTCTCTGCGGGCCTCCTCAGCGATCGTGACCTCGAGCGGGCGCGGCTCGCCAAGCGCGAAATGGGTTGTATGTTGGGGGAGGCACTCGTGCGCCTGGGTCTCGTCGCTGAGTCAAACGTGGTCAAATATCTTAGCGAAGAGCTGGGCCTGCCCGTGGCCGAAAAATCTGTTTATCCGGAGGCGCCTGTTATTGTAGAGGGCTTGCGTGAGCAATTTCTGCTCAACAATGATGTCGTCCCGCTGTCTTCGACAGGGAGTAGCATTACATTCGCGGCGCTAAAACCTCAGGATGATTTCGTCAGGAAAGCGCTGCAGCTGGCCACTGGCAAGCAAATAGAGCTTCAGCTCGGGGTAGCAGGTGACATAGAAGCGGCGCTCGAGCTTTATGTCCAGGGCGATCAGGTGGACGAACTTGATAGCCCCGGCCCATCCGCCGTTAACGACGCCGAATTTGTCGAGCATCTCAAAGATCTTGCCAGTGAAACGCCGGTCATTCAGCTGGTGAACCAGCTGATTCAGCGTTCACTGGATTTAGGCGCGTCCGACATCCACCTCGAATCGATCGACGAGGGGCTCCGCATCCGCTACCGCGTTGACGGTGTGCTCCAGGATGGCGCCACTAAGGTAGACGAACGGCTCTCCGCTGCGGTGATCTCGCGCATTAAGCTGCTTGCAAATTTAAATATTGCCGAGCGCCGCTTTCCCCAGGACGGCCGCATCATGATGCGTGTAAAGGGTCACGAGCTGGACCTCAGGGTATCGTCTCTGCCCACGGTTCATGGTGAGTGTGTGGTGATGCGAGTGCTGGACCGTCAAAGCGTTCGGCTTGATATCGAAGACATGGGGTTTAGTCCCGATATTCTTAAGCGCTACCTTGGGCTGCTGAATCGACCGCACGGGGTATTGCTGCTTACAGGTCCGACCGGCTCTGGCAAGACCACAACCCTCTATGCCTCGATGTCCAATCTCGACTCTGACTCGCTAAAGATCATTACGGTGGAGGACCCGGTCGAATACCAGCTTGAGGGCATTAACCAGATTCCGGTGCAGTCCCAGATCGACTTGACCTTTGCCCGCGCGCTCCGCTCCATTCTCAGGCAAGACCCCGACATCATCATGATCGGTGAGATGCGGGATACCGAGACCGCGCAGATCTCGGTACAGGCGGCGCTGACGGGTCATCTAGTGCTGTCCACACTGCACACCAACACGGCTGCGGGCGCGATTACCCGGCTGGTGGATATGGGTGTGGAACGCTTCTTGATCACGGCGGCGGTCAATGGTGTGTTGGCGCAGCGCTTGTTGCGTAAGCTCTGCCCCGCGTGCAAAAGGCCGGCGCGGCTCGACGCCGAACAAATGACGCGCTTAGGTATGACCGGGGAAGTGCCCAACGATGCCGAGGTTTATGAGGCGGTGGGGTGCGACCAATGCAAGGGATCGGGCTACTCCGGGCGGTCTGCGATTCACGAACTCTTTTTGATCGATGACGAAATTCAGCGTGCGATTCTCGATGGTTCTGATGCCAATCAGCTTCGGGAAGTCGCCCGCGCTAAAGGTATGGCGACGCTGTATGAGGATGGCATGCGAAAGGTGTTGGCCGGGCAAACCTCCATCGATGAGGTGTTGCGTGTGACTCAGGACCAGGCGGAGCTGGACCTCGACTGAGGGCCGTGGAGACCTGGCAATGGCCGCTTTTGAATATCGTGCCTCTGATCGATCGGGCAGTGTGCAGCGAGGTGTTGAATCTGCGGCTGACTTGCAAAGTGCAGCCCGCGCGCTACGTGCCCGCGGGCTCACGCCGATAGTTTTGAAGCCCGCCGGCAGCTCGGCGTTGTACGCGCCCGCAGGCGGTAGTGCTGGCAGCGCCGGAAAAGGACTTTCCCTGCCGGGTATCGGCGCTAAAATTGAGCGGGTGACCCCCGAGCAGGTGCTTCGATTCACCTCCGAGCTGGGTATTCTGCTGCAGGCAGGTTTGCCGCTTGATCGCGCCATGAAGGTACAGATCGATTCCGCGCCTTTCGGGGCACACCGGGCTGTGATGGAAGAAATCCTCGCTACGTTAAAATCTGGCCGTTCTCTGACCGCGGGTCTTGAAAATCTCGATAGCGTTTTCAGCGGCTTCTACATCAGCATGGTCCGCTCAGGTGAGGCAAGCGGTAACCTCGCAGGGGTGCTCACGGAACTGGCGAGCTACCTTGAACGCAGTCGTGCAGTGCGATCGACGATCGTGTCAGCCATGGTGTACCCGGCCATTCTCGCGGTGGTAGCGAGCCTGTCGGTGGCGATCATGCTGGGTTATGTCGTGCCTGAGTTTGAGTCGCTGTTCGAAGAGATGGGTGATGGTCTGCCCATGTTGACAGCCATAATTATCTCTCTAGGCGATCTGGTGGCGGGATGGTGGTGGTTGATGGCGATTGTGATCGGGGTGGTTGTGACCCTAGTCAGGCGCTGGCTGGCCACGCCGGGGGGGCGAACCTGGCTAGATGTGCGCGCCCTGAAGGCGCCACTGGCCGGCCCCTTGATTCGTAAGTTTGAGGTCTCGCGCTTTGCACGCACCATGGGCACCTTGCTGGGCAACGGCGTCGCTATTCTGAAGGCAGCAGACATTGCCAGTGGCACGGTGGCTAATACCGTTCTGCGGCAACACCTTGATGATTTGGCGCCGGCTATCAAGCGCGGTGAACGCCTCTCCAAAGCCATGCGGCCCGAGATGTTCTCTCCTCTGGCGGTGCAGATGGTGCTGGTGGGTGAGGAGTCCGGGAAGCTGGATGCGATGCTGCTTGAGTTGGCACAGGTTTATGAGGCGGAGGTAGAGGCCGACGTGAAACGCGCCCTAACGCTGTTGGAGCCCGCGTTGATACTGTGTATGGGCGGGCTTATAGCCATTATCATTATGGGTATTTTGATGGGCATTCTGTCCGTGAATACCATGGCATTCTGATGACTTACCCGATGCGCTGGCGACACCGGAGTAGACCGAATCTCATAGACAAAGAGGGAGAAACAATGGGCAGAGCGCGACAAACGCGGCGCAGCCAAAACATGAAGGGCTTCACCCTGGTTGAACTGTTGGTGGTACTAGCGATCCTCGGGATGCTGGCGGCACTGGTTGGGCCTCAGGTACTGAATCAGCTCGGCGGCGCTAAATCCAAATCCGCGGCGATCCAGATCAGCGATTTGGAGCAGGCGCTGGAGCTCTATAAGCTTGATGTGGGTAAATTCCCTGGTAGCGAGCAGGGCTTGAATGCGCTGGTACGCCAGCCCTCGGGCGCAACGGGGTGGAATGGGCCTTACTTAAAGAAAGGTGAGCTCCCAGATGACCCCTGGGGTAACCCCTACGAGTACCGCTATTCGGGCGGCGTGCCGGAAATCATTTCTTACGGGGCGGATGGCCGCAGCGGCGGCTCGGGTGAAGACGCCGACGTGACCGGTTAACGGCCGGCTCCATTATGCATCGCTCAGGCGGCTTTACCTTGATCGAAATCACGCTGGTGATGGTGATCGCGGGCCTGCTATTTGCCATCGCACTCCCCAACATGGGTGCTTTGTCGGAGTCGCTGGCCTATCGGGGCGCAGTCAGGGACGTGATGACGGCAGCCCAGAGTGCCCGCAGGCAATCCGCGCGCACCGGCGAGCCCGTGGACCTTTTGATTTACCCGGAGCTAAAGGCGCTGGAGGTCAGCGGCGGCCGAATTGGTTTGCAGGAGCTCCCTGGATCTATCTCCCTGGCGGTGACCAGTGCAGCGGAAGTCAGTCCTGGGTCTGATGTTGCTGCGATTCGCTTTTATCCCTTCGGCGGCTCTACCGGCGGTGACATCGAGATTGGCGGGCCGGGCGGCGGCGGCACATTGGTGCGGGTGGGATGGCTGATGGGTGACGTCACCCAAACGTCCATGCGATGAAGCCGCGCGTTCATAGAACGGTGCGCGCATCGGCACCCGTATACCTGGAAGCGCACAAACAACGCGGCTTCTCTCTGGTGGAGATGCTCGCGGCGCTGGTCATTCTGGGGTTGGCGTTGGGCGCGCTGTATCAGGCAGCCTTGGGTGCCACGCGCAATGCACGGGTGTCAGCAGAGTATGCGATTGCGACGACGCTGGCCGAATCTGAGCTAGACGCCTTTGTGATCAGCCGCCCCGATGTGGGTATGACGCAGCGCGGGCGCTACGGTGACTACGAATGGGAGCGCTGGGTGGAGTTGGTTCCGGAGCGCGAGCAATCGGGTATTGGCTGGATACGCATCGTGGTCAGTTGGTCCGGCGATAGTCAGCTGCGCACCGTCAGTCTGAGCACGATAGGTCGACTGAGTGAGGGTGCCGGCGATGCGTCGTGAAGCAGGCATGACGCTGGTGGAAGTGATGATCTCTACGGTTGTTCTCTCGCTGCTGATGCTGGCGCTTTCAGCATCGCTGCGGACTTTCGCCACCACTTATACTGCGGTTGAGCAGTCCGCCGATCGCACGGCGCGGCTTCGGGAAGTGACCTACTTTTTGCGGCATGTTTTGCGCGAGGCCTACTCGCCACATCGGGGTGCGCTCCATCTTTCGGACAGTGAAATCAGTTGGCTGGCGCCCATTGATCGCGTGGGCGCGGCGGGTGGCGTGACTTGGCTCCGCCTGCGACGCGCTGGCGACACAATTATGCTCGATTTCGCGATTCCCGATTCGGAGACGGCCGAAAAAGCGCGCACCGATCCGGCGTGGGGGGATGTGATTCCCTCTCAGGTATTGCTAGAAAATGTTAGACGGTTTCAGGTTGAGGCGATCAGGGCGCCGAGTCGCAACGGCTACAATGACGACGACGAGGCACTGAACGACGAGTTACCACCGGGAGTGCAGCTGGAGTGGGAGCTTGAGGGTATGAGCTGGCCGCCGCTGATCGTGGCTTTCGACGATTACGAGATGGTGCAGTGAGCGGCTGTAGTAAAGAACGGGGTGTCGCAATGGTGCTGGTGATGTGGCTTGTTGCCGCCATGAGCATCACGGTAGGTGGTGCGCTGGCGTTGGCCCGAGAAGAAATCGGCCTGGCCTCCTCGCGACTGGGAGAGGCGCAGGCGTTTGCGCTGGGTAAGGGTATCGCACGACTTGCCGTGATGGACCGCGCGAGAGCGCAGACGGCAGTTGATGAAAACGGCGATCCGGATCCCGCGGGCCTATCAAGGGTGTTTATGGCCCGGTACGAGATCGATGACCTCACCGTGTCCGCGACGGTGTATCCTGCGTCGGGATTTGTCTCGGTGGCAGAGTCAGACCCCGCAGTGTGGCAGCAGTTATTGAGCGGGGTTGGGGGTATGGATAATGTCGCCGCCGGTACCCTTGCAGAGCAGATTGTGAATAGCGAATTGGAGATGACCGCCTCCGCAGGCTCGGGGCCGGCCGGCAGTTTTCAGTTCTATTCGCGGTATCGGCGAGCCCAGTCAGCCGTTTATGTCGAGCAGTTGCTGGGAATCGAGGGTATGAATCGCGCGGTGTATGACCGAATTCGACCTAGTATCTCGCCCTTCAACGTCGGCTCCGGCGTTGACCCTGCAGTCGCGCCGCCAGAAATGCTGGCCGCTTTTGAGGCCTCAAGAAAAGAGGAGGCTGGCCTCTTGGGTAATGAGCCCGACCCTCGCGATGCTTCGGGGTATTATTGCGTGGAAATAGAAGTGTCTGCCTCACCGTCAGAAAGATTCCTACAGCGGGTTTGGGTAGAGAGCCGGGGGTCAGATGAATTCTCGGCGGTACGACTCAGACGGATAGAAAAGCCGCGACAGAGCAAATTGGGGCGAGCGGGCTAGAGTATGGCGGACGTCGGCAACAAGTGGAGCCTTTTTGGCCTCGATCTGACCCGGTCGGGCAAGTGGGTGGCGCTCGGCTTTCATCAGCTGATGTACGATCAAGGTGCTTGGTTGCTTCAGCGTTTTGACCCCTCGATTCGTGTCACTCGTGGTGATGAGGCTCTTTGGTACCGGGCTGACGCGCCGTTAGGCGAGGGAGTTGCTACCGGCGAACAGACGTCCTTCAGCGCGGTAGCACTCTCCGCCGACGCCGTACTATTAAAGACGCTTCATCTTCCTGCCTCTACGGAGGAGGATTTGGACGACGCCATGCTACTTGAAATGGGTTTGTCCTCGCCTTTCCCGGATACCGACACGCGAGCGGCGTGGCGAGTGGTCGGTCGTCACGAAAACGTGATTAAGGTCTCTTTGGCCATTACATCACAAGCCGCTATCGACGATTTGTTGGCACAGCCTCACAACAGCTCAGACGCAGGTGCGCCGATACCCGAGGTGTGGGCATTCGATCATCACGGCATACCCATTTCCTTTGCCGGTTATGGCGGCAGTGAGCGACGGTCCGCCTACATGCGGCGGCTAGTTCATGCGTCGAGCCTGGTTGCCGCCGTGTGGGTGTCTTGTGTGGTGGCGATCACGTTGCTGGCCGGCGCCACTGCACTTCGGGCGGATCGGCTGGACGCGACGTTTCACAAGGTACGGAGTGATGCGGCAGCCTCGGCGAGACAACGCGAGGCTTTGCAATTGGGGCGAACTCGTCTATCAGCAATCGAGCGTGCTATCAGCGAGCGACCCAATTATCGGTATTGGTTAAATCATATCGCCGCTTCAGCGCCTGACACCGTCTACTTAGACCGGCTCAGTTTTGACGGCAACGAGGTGACGGTAAACGGGTACTCCAATAACGCTGCAGTGTATTTGCGCATGCTGACTGAGGAGCCCGGGTACACTGACGTCACGGCCCTGTCTGCTTTTGCGAGAGACCGTAATAACGGTTTGGAGCGTTTCAGCATCCAATGGCGGGTCACTGCCCCTCCCACGCCCCCACAACTCTCTGAGGCAGATAGCGAGGCCATTGAGCCTACTAGTGAGGCGGAGGCAGGCTCATGAATTGGCGAGATAGTTTGGACGCTGCTAAGGCGCGGTTGTTAACGATTCAGTCCTCGACAGCTAAATTGCCCTTACAAGCACGGTCAGTCGTTTATGGGGCGACCGCAGTTTTTGCCGTGGTGACGCTCCTCACGCTGAGCAATGTACTGGGCTGGTGGTTGGGTAGCTTTTCCGAAATCAGCGCTACTAAACCGCGCATCAGTCGGTTGCTGGGCTACATTGAGGCAGCTCCCCAGATCGAGTCGGCGACGGCTGAGGTTGATTTGGCCTTGATGCGGGTCGCTATCGAGGATACCGGCGATACCGGTCGCGGCGGTGCGCTATTGCAGCAGCAGCTGCGTCAGTTGGCGGGTCGTGTCGGGTTGACTGTGGTGGGGAGCGAATTAAAAGAACCGGTTCAGCTGGAGGCGTTGGTAAAGCTTAAGGCCACCTTGCAAGTCACCGGCGGTCCCGATGATTTCGATGAGTTTTTTCAGCTTCTATATCACGCATCGCCGGCCTTGTTCCCGGAGGGTATGCAGGCAGAGGCGCTACGACGCATTAACCGTAGGCTCCGCAATCCTGATGCGGCTACTGCAGACCATTTGAGCGCTCGTGTTGACGTTGCGGCTTATCGGTTGAGCGAACCGAATGACTGAGGGCGCAGTGGCAAGCTGGCGTGAATGGCCTAAAGCGCTGCAACTGTCTGCAAGCTTAATCGTTGGGGCGCTTGGATTAACAGCGATTTACACTTTGTCAGCTGGCTCACCCAGGCCGATATTGCCTTCTAGGGCCCTGTTTGAGCCCGTGAGCGTTGCGCAAACTCTGTCCTCATCACGCCCGGAGCTCAACAGCCTCGACTTTGTTTTACGACCCGTCTTTGCCCTAGACAGAAAGCCGCGGCGGCCTGACCTACCCTCAGAAAATGATCTAGCACTTGCCGCCTCAGAGGCTGACGCGGACGTGGTGGAGAGCATAGACGGCATCAACCTGCTGGGAATATTTGGCTCCGGGGAAGTGGCGGGCGCGATTATCCGTCTCGATAATGGTGAGCGACAGCGCTTGTTGGTGGGCGAATCGATAAAAGGTTGGAGATTGGGCTCGATTGAGTCGCGCCGCGCGCTGCTGCAAGCGGCGACAGGTGAGGAGGCTAGACTAGAGATGGCCTATGCCACTGATCAGTCAATTTTGGCCATAGAGTTGGAAGGCGAGTCTGGTTCCGCCATCCCACAGGCAAATGCTGCCGACGGCGCGCTGACTCAAAAAGCAGAGCTTGCTAGGCCACCTGCGCGGATGTCGTTCGAAAACTTTTATGGTGGCGCGCCGAAGCAAGACGCCTCCAGAGGGCAAGAAGGAAATGAATGACCTCATGTTAGAGCTGATCAACTTTATGGGACGGGCGATGGGTCGGTGCCTCGGCAACAACGGCGGCCGGCCTATTGGCTTGCGCTGCATCACAGCGGCGCCCTTGGCGCTGACCGTGGTCTTGTTAGCCAGTTGCGCGACGCAAGATGTGACGCCCTCTCAGCAATCCGCTACCCCATCTTCAGCTGAGGGCGCTGTGGCGGCCGCGCAAAGTGACGACGGTGGCCCGGTCGCGGAGCCTTCACCTGATAAGAACATCGATGGCCGCGGGGTTATTTTTCCTGGGACTGATGTGGGTGTGCAGATGCCCCCCGCGCGCGAGCCGATAAAGCTTTATGGCGACGCGGTTTCCCTGAATTTTGAGGAGGCGCCGCTGTCAGAGGTGGTGCATTCAGTGTTAGGTGAAATCCTCGAGCTCGACTACATCGTCGAACACCCGGTGCAGGGTGCGGTGACATTGCGGACGCGCTCCCCCATCCCTCGTGATCAGCTGTTGCCGATTTTGGAGTCCTTACTTCATAACAATGGCGCGCTGATGGTGCGTGGACCCAACGATCGCTTGTTCATTAGCGGTGCGCAAAAAGCTGGCAGGATGGCCCCCAGCTTCCAGAATGCCGAAGGTGTCGGCACTGGCTTTTCCAATGTCATCGTGCCGCTGCAGTACATTGGCGCACCTGAGATGGCGGAAATTTTGAAGCCGGTCGCGACCGAGACCGCTTTCGTTCGCATCGACACCAAGCGCAACCTGCTCGTCTTAGCGGGTACACAGATGCAGATCGATGGTTGGCTCGACATTATCACCACCTTCGACATTGACCAATTGGCGGGGACGTCAGTGGGGTTATTCCCGATCACTCGAGGCGCGGTTGAAGATGTCTTTGTAGAGCTTGAACACATTCTCAACACCGCCGATGGCGGCACCCGCACCGGTGGCGGCGCGGGTAGGGGCCTTGCGAGCATGGTGCGCGTGCTCCCCGTGGAGCGCTTGAACAGTATTCTCGTTGTCTCGCCACGCGCTGCTTATATCGAAACCGTGGGGCGATGGGTGGAGCAGCTGGATAGTATTGACGAGCCCGCTTCCGAGGCGACTCTGCACGTCTATAACGTGGTCAACGGCAATGCGGCTCAGATGGCCATGCTGCTAAGCACGATTTTTGGTGAGAGCAGCGGTAGTGGTGGCGCCAGGGGTCAGCGGCCGCAATCTCAG
>TARA_B100001121_G_scaffold181212_1_pt1 | contig 12819 bp, 13 predicted proteins | sample TARA_B100001121 | Tara Oceans TARA_B100001121 (sample SAMEA2622817) | marine metagenome | biome: marine biome (ENVO:00000447); feature: surface water layer (ENVO:00002042); material: "saline water (ENVO:00002010), including plankton (ENVO:xxxxxxxx)" | depth 5 m
ATATTTTTTCAATCAAAGTAACAGATGAAAAAGATAATTCTACAAAGAAATTCAATTCTTTTTTCAAATTCTCTCCATTGTTGGATCCAGTAAAGTTTATGGTTGGAAAATATAAAGATATGAAAGATGACGAGTTATGTGCTTTACCAAGAATTAATGAAAATACTTGCTGTAAAAAGGTTTTAGATTCAAATAATTCAGCATATGTTGACAGTTTTTTTTCATATCTTACATCTAAATTAGCAAATGAATGTGGATTTATTCATGGAACTAATTTTTATGGTAGTTTTTTGGCAGTACAAACTGAATTTAAATTAAATGTTTATGATGATTTGGAATATTTATATGAATCTGATTTTTTTCATAAACAAAAAGATGTAATCTATAAATTAGATGATATTGATGAAGACAAATTACTTTTTAGCGATACAAGAAATTACAGGAAAAAATTAAATTTAGATAATAGCAAGGAAATTGAATTAGATTGTGAAGTATTAGATAATAATATTTTTGAGGGATTATTTTCAAATTTAACAAGTAAAAATTTAAAAATACACGATAACTCCTTGAAAGAAGAATATTCTGTTGATGTTGAACAATCTAGTGATAAAAGTGCAAAAAAAACAAGTTCTACTTGTTCATCTAGGTCTTCTAATACAGATGATGAATGTAGTGAGAATAGTATTTCAAATAGCGAAGATATGAAAGAAGAGGAAAGTTTATCAAACTCACAAATGAGTGAATATTCTAGTATGAATAGTGAAGATGAGATTGTAAATGCTACAATTTTTAATTTTCCTGTTCAAATGATTTGTTTAGAAAAACTAGAAAATACATTAGATTCATTACTAGACGACGATGAAAACGAATTGACAGATAATGAATGGAAATCTTGTTTATTTCAAATTATAATGATATTGGTTACATATCAAAAAATTTTTAATTTTACTCACAATGATTTACATACTAATAATGTTATGTGGGTAAAAACAGATAAAAAATTTATTAATTACAAATATGATAATGTTTATTATAGAGTTCCAACTTATGGGAAAATTTATAAAGTAATTGATTTTGGAAGGGCAATATATAATTTTAAAGGTAAGACTATTTGTAGTGATAGTTATCATCCAAAGGGAGATGCTGCTACACAATATAATTGCGAACCTTATTTTAATAAAAAAAAACCTAGATTAGAACCTAATAAAAGTTTTGACTTATGTAGATTAGGTTGTTCTTTGTTTGATTATTTTGTAGAAGATGTTGAAGAACAAAATGACATAGAGAGTGATATTGAAAAATTGGTTGTTGAATGGACTAAAGATGATAAAGGTAGAAATATTCTTTATAAAAATAATGGAGAAGAAAGATATCCTGAATTTAAACTATATAAAATGATAGTAAGAACAGTTCATAATCATATTCCAAGTGAACAAGTTAAAAAAGATGTATTTAAATCTTTCGTTAGTTCAAAAAGAAAAATAAAAAAACAAAAGATAATTAATATTGATAACATGGAAAGTTTATCATAAAATTGATTTAATATTATATATCATTAATAATATTAAATAGAATGTCTTCTCCTCAGCTATTCCAAATAATTGTATTTGATGATGGCAATCAAATATTTAAAAATTGTGATAATAAATGGATAATCACTGCCTCTAGGTTTAATGGTCAAAAGATTGCGCTTAAAAATCTTACTGACAAATCCATAACGATTCGGTCAATATCATCTTGGAAAATTCAACCAATTATGGATGAACCGTCTTAGAACAGTTTAAACATATTAATTCTCCAAAATCAACAACTTGATTAGAAAATTTTTTACAATTAAAACACTTAAGAAATGAAATTTTATCTAAAATTGGTTGATAATTATCATTAGTAGAGTATACTGAAAATATAATGGAAATTATAATATCTCTTACATTATTTTTAGTAACATTTGTCGTCATATTTAATCCTTTTAAAGCTCCTTTAATACTATTAATTGTCATTATTGTATTTTCAGTACACCATTTCGTTTCTTTGTGATGAGTTATTTTTAATAATTCTTTTTTTAAGATTTTTTGTAACTGTCTTATAAAAGGTATTTCATCGTTTAACCAATCTATGTTATCAATCATTGTTTCAAAAATAGCATCATCATCAACCAACCTCTGTATATGCTGTTTTATATTTAATTGAAATCTAGTAACAATATTAAAATAATCATATAAACTATCAAATTTTATTATGGGATGTCTTTTTAAAATATCTAATTTATGCATATTATCAAGATAATCTTTGTCATATAAAATTTTACAAGTCTTGGCCAAATTTACAAACTCCATTTAATATAAATTTGTAAAATTGATTTAATATATTTTTTAAATTTATTAAACAGATTACTATATTTAAATTATAATGTCAGACATTGAAGTAAAACACCAAGAAGGTATAGAATTCTTAAATACATTAGATGATAACAGTATAGATTTGATATTAACAGACCCTCCTTATCTTATTTCAAAAGAGTCAGGTATGAATAAATTTGTAAAAGAAGTTGCAAAAATAGATGCATCTGGCCAAAATAAAAAAACTGAAGAAGAATGGATTGCTTTTAAAGAAAAAAAGGGATATACTGATGATAAATATAAAGAAAATTACTTGAAATATGGAAATACATCTGGAAATAAATATGCATTCAAAACGGACTATGGAGAATGGGATAAGAATTTTACGATTGAAAAATTAAAAGAGTTTATAAAATTATTTTATAAAAAGTTAAGAAAGGGCGGAACATGTATTATATTCTTTGATATTTGGAAGTTAGAAACACTAAAAAAATTAATGGAAACAGCTAAAACAGAAAAAACAGGATTTAAACAACTAAGATTTATTGAATGGATTAAAACAAATCCAATGCCATTGAATCAATCTGTTAATTATTTAACAAATTGTAGAGAAGTAGCATTAGTGGGTGTAAAAGGTGGAAAACCAACTTTTAATTCTAAATATGATAAAGGTATTTATTTATTTCCTATACAAACAGGTAAAAAGGGTGAAAGACACCCAACACAAAAAAATTTACAATTATTTGAAACATTGATTATGAAACATTCTAATGAAGGTGATTTAGTTGTTGACCCATTCTTAGGAGGAGGAACAACAGCATTTGCTTCTAGAAATAAAAATAGAAAATTTAAAGGTTGTGAAGTAAATAAAAATTATTTTGACATTATTCAAAAGAATTTAATAGAATAGAGATTTTGCAAAACGAAATTTTACCTCTTTCCTAGAACTTTTATGAAACTGAAACTCCCCAATAGTAACACATTTTTCACCAGTATCCCATTTTACAGTAGTTGAAAATTCAGCTGTAGCAGGTGATGGTTTTTTTTTATGAGGTGCTTCTATGTAATTTTCTCGCGAATAAATAATATTCATTTTTTTGAAATTATAATTTTTATTTTTTAAAAGTTCAGCCTTTGGGTTTTTATCACAATTTGAAACTAGAAGTAGAAAGTCACAACAAAATGTCTTAGACTGCATTAAATTTAAATACTTTCCTATATTTTTTTTTAACCAATTCCATCTAATGGTGTTTGCTTCAACTCTTCCCAAATTTGCTGTCTTTGCTACTAACCCATTTTTTTCATCAAAACTTTTGTATGTTGGTTGTCCTCCTTGCGGACAAATTTTACCATCTTTTCTTTTTAATGTTTTGGCAGAAAGTGTCCCCACCTTGCTATCTTGGTCTACTTCAAAATCAATAGGGCCATTATCTTTACCTAGATGACGCAAAACACATATATTATTATCTTCTAGAAGTTGTATAATATTAGAGTCTCTCATTTTTTCTATAATTTCGTCCTGATATCTATGATGCTCAATATCACAATCAATATTGAACATATCACACATATATTTTTCTAGTGACATTCCTATCGTTTCATTATTAATTACCTTCTTTTTTTTCCTAGCAGCAAAATAGCCCTTCTTTTTTACCTTAGTTTTATCTATTTTTTTCTTGACTTTTTTCATCTGATAGCCGTTCATTGTTATATAATTTGTATTGGTCATATGCCTTTAATTTGTATTTAATTTAATTTACAAATTTAATTCAATTTTACTTGTAAATTAAAAATCTGGACTGTTAGTAAAAACTTGAGGAACAGATTTTGATATATCTAGTCCACCTACTTGCGACATAACAAAATTTCCTAATATTACACTTAGATAAACAACTAATGTATCTCTTGCTAAAACTTTCAATGGTTTATTTTCCTTTAAAATAAAACGCATTTCAATAAACCTAAATAGTAAATAAGCGCATGCTACAGCTACTCCAGTAATAAATATTGAATTTGACATTTATATAATTATTCATTAATATTTATATAAATAGACGCATTAGCCTAGTATTTCCACATCATTTAAAATAGGGTCTGGCTCTAACTTTAAATTTTTATCTAAATTATGAACATCTATTTTATCTAACTCTAAATTAATATCTCCAAAGATTTGTAGTTTTTCCTCATCTTCATCATCATCATATTCTGCTTCCTCAGCTTTCCTTTTTTCATTTTGAACTCTAGAAATTTCCTCTAAACGCTCTACTGTTTTAGGGGCCTCAACTTTCTCTGGTTTATCCATTTCACCTGTTTTTTTATCATAACTTATAACACTGTCAGTATCATTAAAAGATAATCTATTTACAACATCGTTTTTTGGAGATGATGGGCCTGATGATGAACTATCTGTAATTTTTGGTGTTTCAATAGTTAATTTAATATTATGTTCTTTTGGAGCTGATTCCTCCTTAATATTAGAAACTGGTTCCTCAGAATTAGATTCAGGTGTATTCTCATTTTTCATTGCCTCCGCAACAATCTTGTCCTTAGACTTTTCTAATAATGGTTTTTCAATAGATATTGTATCAGTTGTTTTGGTAATACCACTTTCCTTATTTTCTGGTGTTTCAACAGTTGTACCCATATCTTCTTCCATTTTTTTCTTTTCAAGTTCTGTGACTTGTTTTTCAATTGTTTCTTCTATAATTTCTTCATCAACTGTTTCATCAATATATGCTCTTAATATTTTTTCAACAGGCATATTCTCTCTAATGACCTGTAAAACAGATTCTTGACACATAAGTTCAGCTTCTCTCATATTTTTTTGGTAATTTAATGGAAGAACATTACTTTCAAATAAATAAACATTTGAATATAATTTCCTAGCATATGCAATATAACAACGATGAACAAATGTATTTAACTTAGGAATATCAATATCTATTTTTTTTTGTTTTTGTGAAACTCTAATGCTAGTAAGAATTTTTAACTGTGTAATATGAACGCAAGTTAATAAATCTTCTAAATAACTACAATTACTTTTAGTGACAATTCTTTTTGTTTCTTCATCAATAATTGTTGAATTCCATTTTGGTACTCTGGAGAGAAAATTTTGAAATGTCATTAAATATTTCTCTTCCTCCTCATTCTCTAAACATAACTTTGTAGCTTCATCAAAAATTGATTTAATTCCTTCAAGCATTAAAGGTGTTAAAATAGTCACCAATCTAGATGAATATTCGTTCTTTGCCTCAGATAAAACATTTACATTATAATCGTCCATTTACATTTCTAAGATATTTTCTAAATTTAAGTTTTTCCGCATAAAAAATAAATTTAATATTACTAACATAAATAATTTTTCATTTCTATATTCACTTCTAATTTTATCAAAATATATTAAGTATAAGTATTTTTTTTCTTTTTGAATTGATTTTTCATTATCAATTATATCAATAATATCCATTGCGCTATATCCTTTTTCATAAAGTTTTTGAACAAAATCATTACAGGTAATGATATTTGTATAGTTTGATTTTTTTATTAAATTTCTCTTTAACCAAGATTTATTCTTACACAAAACTTCATTTTTTATAATATCTTTTTTATTATAGTCGTGGAGACTTGTTCTTTTTTTATTTATAATAGGTAATGGTATATAAAAATTACAAAATCTTGACAATATTGGTTTTAATAATCTATTTTCATTTTCTACCAATATAAAAAATCTAGTTGTATGACTAAATTGCTCAATACATCTTCTAAGTGCTGATTGCGCATCCATTGTTAATTGGTCGGCATTAAAAAGAACAATACTTTTAAATAGATTATTATTTTTGTTATGAATATTTGTTTTTGCAAAAAATTTAAGTTCATCTCTAATAAATCTAATTCCCTTGCTATGCGCACAATTTACATGCATTACATATTGATTAATTTTAGTTTTATCATTGTCATATATATCATTTATAAATCTATTTAAAATAGTTCTTTTACCACTTCCAGAAGGTCCATAAAATATAATATGTGGAATTTTGTTTTCATTTATAAAAAAATTTAACTTATCTTTTATTTTTCTATGAATATCCAAAGACATATAATAATTATAGTTGATTTATCTCTAACTAGAATTATTAAAAAATACTTATCTAGAATGAAGGATGTGTTACATTAAAATGTAATCTTTTATTATTATTTTTAAGTTGAGTTACAATTTCATTATATTTTCCTTGTGAATGATTTAATAATTTTTTATATCCTCTTACCTTTTTAGATAAACCTCCTTTCCTAGATTTACGCCTTTTTATTCTCTTTTTTAGTTTTCTGCGTGATTTTCTCTTTTTTTTTCGTGATTTTCGTTTTTTACAACAACTACAGCTTTTACAACAACTACAGCTTTTACAACAACTGCAGCATTTGCAATTACCACCTCCTGTATGTTTATATCTGCGTTTGCGTGATTTCTTTTTTTGGTGGCGTTTTCTTCCAGCCCCATCTTGTGGTTGGTCTGCTACTTGATTACCAGTAGATGGTGGTGACTTCATCATATACATTAAATTATTTGCTCCATTCCATACATCACTTGATATAACTTTTATTAACCCTTCATTATTTTTAGCTTCATTTACAATGTTTTTATTAAAATAACTAGTACTTCCGTCATCATATTCTACATATATATACTTGGGGGTTTCTCTATCTTTTCGTGCTTTATAATATTTAGCTCCTTCATTTGTGTTCCATAATACATAATAATCTGTTTGACTGGCTGCCATTATATATTATACTTATATTATATATGCCCTCACTAAAGATATCTATTTTAGAGTCACTTTATTTGATTTTTATGTTTTTGTTTTTCAAAACAAGTATAGATTTTAATGTTTTGCGTAGTCCTCAAGGATGGTGGTTTGAACATTTAGTAGGAGATGAGTATGGTGTGAGAATTTGCCCTTTTGGAAGAGTTGCAATTTTTGCCTTGATTTTTGTTTTAATTTTACGCCACTATGTAAAAATTCCTCAATGGTTTATATATCTAGCATTAGGTATTTCGTTTGTTTTATCTTTAATGAATATGAATGCTGTAGTATATCTAATACCGGTATGGATAATTGAATATAATTATATTTAGATAATATATATGGTTTTAAACAATTTTGTAGAAGTATCAATGGAATTAGAAAAATATCCTCAATTTCATAAGCGATTTATGAACCTAAGAAAATTATGGGGTGTAACTGAGGAATTTTATGAGAATGAATTATCTAAAACAACATTTGTAGTGGGGAGTGGTAAAAGTGGTATGAAGATGTGGTTTTCAAAAACAAGATATTTTTTTATAAAGGAAATGACCAAAGGAGATAAATTATCATTAAAAAAATTAATGAACGATTATATAAGGTATATGCGAATAAATAAAAACTCACTGTTACCTAAATTTTATGGAATATATAAAAAAAATAATATTGTATATGTTATACAAAAAAATTTAAATCCTTATAAAAATGGAACTTGGGTATTTGATTTGAAAGGTTCGCATAGAAGAAGAACAGTTTTAAATTATACAATGCAAAAAATAGGAAAAGATAATAATTTTGGAGATTCAAAAATTTTTATTAATAATGCTAAAAAAATTAAAAAGCAAATGAAAAAAGATACAACTTTTTTAAAAAAACATAATTTAATGGATTATTCTTTGTTATTATGTATGCGCACTAAACCGGTTAAAGAAAAAGATTGGAAGATTTGGGGTAAAGGTAATTTTTGTTGTGATATGAAAGGTCCTGGGCCTTCAAAAAAAACTCCAATAAATATAAATATGGGAATTATTGATATTTTGCAAAAATATAATATTAAAAAAAAAATAGAGAGTGTTTTTAAAAGTAAAAGACATTTTATTAGAACAAAAAGGTCATCATCTGAAGTATCAGCGATAGATAGCAAATCTTATAAAGAAAGATTTGATGATTTTATGGATGGTATAATACAATTAAAAAATAATACAACAAGAAAGAAGAAAAGGACGAGAAAAAATAGAACTAGAAAAAAATAATTTTATTACATATTAAATAAAATTATTTATGCCCAACTCTGGAGAGATTGAGAATATGGATTTTGATTAAAAGCTTGAACCATTGCAGGATTGTTTCTTTGACAATTAACTGCTCTTTCACGAGTATGTTTTCCTGAAAGTTGTCCAACTAATTGTTGTGATGGAGCAGCTTTGGGGAAGCTAGGTGTTACTTCAGCGGCAGTAGTAGCTGTATTTGAAAATGTAGTAATATTCTGTGCGTGAGATGTTAAACTACTATTTCCAATATTATATCTATCCACCTTACTAATAACTTGTTTATTAGGATTTAATCTAGCGTTATAATCTGCATCGTAAGGTCTAGGTTTTGTAGTTCCGGGTTGAGCTCCTACATTAGAATAGTGAGAAATATTGGTGGTGTCTCTTTCTTGCGCTACAGGTCTATCTTTTTGAATGAGATATCCATCTGCATTACCAGCGCCCCCCATCATAAGATGTTTGGTATTTTCAGTTTGTTCTCTGATTGTAGGAGCAGGAGTATCATTAGGATTCCATACGGGTTCAGCGTGATTTCCAACTACGCCTTGAACATTACCCATAGGTCTCATATTACCTATAACATTTTGTTTTCTAGTTGGTCTAAGTAAATCCATAATAGGAGCAGTTAATGCACTAACGATAGAGCCAGCTGCGCCCATTTCAGTTCTCTGTCCGGTAAATGTTCTAGAATTAGGCCTAGATTTATAACCAGATTTGCCGTAATCTTTATTACTAGCTTGCCAACCTCCTTGTTTATCAGCAGGACCAGTATTTTCACTTCCTAAAACAATTTTATGAGATTGTCTAAAGTGTCCGGGTTGATATGTGCCTTCTCCTTCACGGTCATTAGCATTACCGAAATATTCTCTAGTTGTGGTAGTTCTATTTTCAGGTTGTAATACAACAGCACTTCTGGCTTTTTGCGCTTTTTCAATACCTGTAGTAGTTAGCCATCTACTGGCGGAGTTTTCAAAATAAGTATCGGGTCTATTTTTGAACACCTTTGGTGCTGTTTCAACATTAACGGAAGAAGCACCTCCTTTACCGACATAGGCACCTAATACTTGTCCAGAATAAGTTACTTTTGGATTAGTAGAAACTCTTAATTGGTCAACAGTTTTAGGTAAGTAAGTTTCTCTCGCCTCCATTCCAGCGTTAAATCCTCCTGAACCTTCACTAGTATATCCTTTTCCTAAACCAGGACCTACATTAATTTCTTCCCACGGTTTGACATTATTCATTTTTTGCGTAAGAACAGAGCGTTGTCTTTGCATTATAAAATCAGTTTGATTTGGTGTGCCATTCACATGACTTAAATTTGCCTGTGGTTTAAAAAGAGGTGCAATACCTTCTTTTTTATTTTGCTGACTACCGGAACCAGTGTATAAATCTAACAAACTTTCGTGTCCTTTATCACCAGTTCCTTGTGTAATTTTAGACCCAAAAAAAGGAACCATATTATTATGTTCTAATCCTTTTGGATTAATGGTTTCTCCTGTTAATGATTGAAATTGTCCTACTTTCTTTTCATTTAATTCTAAAGCTTTTTTGTAGCCAGTAGGTTGATAATAGTTCTCAGTACTATTTCTATAACCTTGATAGGTCTGAACATTGGTTTCATTTAAAATATCTTTTTTATTATCCTTTGGATAATTTACAACAGGGCGATGTGTATTTGGTAATTTAGCATTAGAAAAAGCTTCTTTTTTTTCTTTTTCTTTATCTTTATTTGAAATAATATACATAACACCCAATACTGCCATAGGTATAGCTACTTCTGCCATTTATATATAAGTAATATATATTTTAAATGCTAAAATATATATTTATTTATCTCTAACACACGGGACTTTTGGAACAAAATTATCTCTTTCTAAAAGTCGTGTATTTAAATTGTTATGAAATCTCATACAAACATTTTCTTGTGGATTTAAAAATAAGGGATATTCTCTATTTTGTGGGAGAGCCCTATACATCCAAGCGGGGTGTGTAGCTCTAGATTCATCTGTCAAAGCAGAACCACATACAGGATATTCTTTTTTTTGAATAGTTGGAACTCCTGCATTAGGAAATTTTTTATTAGTGCAATATTTTGTTAATTTTCTTGTTCTACCTGTTAAATCACTGTTAATATCTATAGGTGCTCCATTTATAACAGTATCTAAATTTGCTCCCCATTTTTGCATTCTAATTTGTGGGTCATTAAAAAAACAAGGTGTTGGTCCATTTCCAGGCATATTTAATGAATATCTGCCTGGTCCAGTGGACTCCTGTAATTTTTTTTTTGTTCTACAATCATCATAATTAAATCTTGTAAATGCCATCTTATAATATTAATATATATTAATATTTAAAAACCAAAAAATAAATTAGTTATATGGAAAATCCTACAATATGCTTAAATATGATTGTTAAAGATGAAGCAGATATAATTATAAATACTTTATCTAATATTGTTGAAAAAATAAAAATAGATTATTGGGTAATATGTGACACTGGTTCAACTGATAATACAATAGAGTTAATTAATAATTTTTTTAAAGAAAAAAAAATAGAGGGAGAATTGATTGAAGACCCTTGGCAAGATTTTGCATTTAATAGAACTAGAGCACTGGAATTTGCATATAAAAAAACTGACTTTGTTTTTATATTTGATGCAGATGATAGAATAGTAGGAGATTTAGTTTTACCACCTTTAAAAAGAGGATTTGCTTATCATATGAATTTTGGTTGGGGTGTTTCGTGGAAGAGAATGCCATTACTTGATAATCATATAAAATGGTATTATGAAGGAGTTATGCACGAAATAATAGGAACAAAAGAGCAATATTCATTAGTAAGTATTGAAGGAAATTATCATATAGCAACAAATGTAGAAGTCAGTGCTAGAAATAAAAAGGGGGGCAAAAAATTTCTAGATGATGCAAATTTATTAGTCGCTGCATATAATAAAAATGACCATTTACAACCTAGATATGGATTTTATGCAGGAGAATGTTTTAGATTTTCAGGAAAAGAAAATTGGGATAAATCTATTGAATGGTATAAAAAAACAATTAATGAAAAAAGACAGTGGGAACAAGAAAAATATTGGAGCTGTTATCAATTAGGTAAAATGTATAATGAATTAGGAGAGAAAGAAAAATCTTGGTATTATTTTTTTAAATCTTATGAGTTTGATAATTCTAGACAAGAAGCTTTTTTTGAAATAATTAAAAAATGTAGAGAAACAAATAAATTTGAAACCGGGTATAATTTATATACTATGCTTAAACCAATATATGAACATGATAAACCACACAAATTATTTATACTGAATGATATTTATGAACATTCCTTATACTCAGAAATGTTAATTATACTTTATTATTTGCAAAAATTTGATGAGGCAAATAAAATTTTAAAAAAACTGTTAATGGCTAATATTACTAATCCAACATATATACATATGACCAATTATAATATAAAGTATTTTATACCTCATATTGATAAAAATGACTGGGAGTTTTACGGTAAATTTCAAAGATATTCTAAAAAATTTCTTGTTCCAGAAGAATTAAAAAAAGAAGTTGATAAACTATTTACAGAATAATTAATACGATAAATTATAATGAATATTTTAATTTATGGTGGAAAGGGATGGATAGGAAGTCAATTTTGTCAAGCTCTTACCCTATGGCAATTTAAACACACCGTCTCAAACACTCGAGTAAATACTATAGAAGATGTTATGAATGATTTAAATAATAACCCTGAAACTACACACGTAATATCTTTTATTGGAAGAACACACGGAAAAATAAATGGGAATACATATTCCACCATTGATTACTTAGAACAACCAGGAAAAATAAAAGATAATGTTCGAGATAATTTATTTGTTCCATTAATTATCGCTGAAGCTTGTAAAAAATACAGTAAAAATAATCGTTTTGTTCATTATACCTATTTGGGAACAGGTTGTATATTTACTTATGATAATGAACACGAATATGAAAAAGAAGAAAATGGTTTTAAGGAAGAAGACAATCCTAATTTTTTTGGTTCAGGATATTCAGTTGTAAAAGGTACTACAGATAAATTAATGAAATTAATGAATAATAACACTTGTTTGAATTTGAGAATAAGAATGCCTATAACAGGCATAGATAATCCTAGAAATTTTATTACAAAAATAACACATTATGAAAAAATATGTTCAATTAAAAACTCTATGACAGTATTACCTGAGTTCATACCAATAATAGCAGATATGATGAAAAAACAAGTAACCGGGACTATTAATCTAGTAAATCCAGGTTTAATAAGTCATAATGAAATACTAGAAATGTATAAAGAATATGTTGACCCTACTTTTACTTGGAAAAATTTTACAATAGAAGAACAGTCTGTTATTTTAGCAAGTGAAAG
>TARA_B100001121_G_scaffold70084_1_pt1 | contig 12806 bp, 13 predicted proteins | sample TARA_B100001121 | Tara Oceans TARA_B100001121 (sample SAMEA2622817) | marine metagenome | biome: marine biome (ENVO:00000447); feature: surface water layer (ENVO:00002042); material: "saline water (ENVO:00002010), including plankton (ENVO:xxxxxxxx)" | depth 5 m
TAAATATAGTAAAATATGATAATAATAGTTACGATTTTAGACCTTTTGCTAGAGAGTGTTTTGATATTGAAGACTTATGCAAAGTTCATTTTAATAACCCCAAATATGATAAATTTGTAGAGTTTAAGACAGATGTACAAACTTGGTATCATAAGACATTTTATACTTATTTGGATAGTGAGAAGGGTAAAGCAATGCAAGCTTTATATGATAAATTGATAGTAGATGTTATACTACCATATTTGGGTATTAATGAAGCATTAGTGCAAAAATTCCCCTCATTTAGAGTTCAATTACCAGATAATGTAGCAGTGGCAAAAATACATACTGATAACAGTCTAGGACATCCGTTCGGTGAGATAAATTTTACATATACATTTACAGAAATGAAAGATACAACATCTATATTAATTGAAAAAATGCCAACTTTTAATGAATTTACAAAAATTGAAGCAGACGAAAATAGTATAGTATCATTCAATGCAAATTTATGCAGGCATTATAATGAAGTAAATAAAACGGGTAAAACTAGAATGAGTATGGATTTTAGAATATTACCACTAAACTATAAACCACAAGATGATGGATTTAGTCACACTTCAAATAAAAAATTTGTAGATGGTGGATATTATAATTTAGTTAAAACAAGTTAAAAAAATGTAGATATTAAAGTTATAAATGTCATCTTGGAAGGTATTTTTAAGAACATACAGGGAAGAAAGAAGGTTTTCCTCAAAATATTTTGTTAGGTCGAAAGTAAAGAAGTTAAATGAATATTTGGGGAAACATAACTTGTCGGGGGCTGTATTATCAGTAAGTGGTGGAGTAGATTCGGCACTTACATTAGCATTGCTTAAACAAACAGCAGAATTGCCTAATAGTAATTTAAAAAAAATATGGGCAATTAGCCAACCTATTCATAGCTCTGACTGGGCACTAGCTAGAGCAAAAGAATTATGCGAAAAAATGGAAATAGAGTTAAAGATTATAGACCAAACAGAATTATATGATAATATTACAAAACTAGTTAGTTCAGTAACAGATGTAACAGAAAACAAATTTTCAGGTGGTCAGTTGAGAAGTTATATGAGAACACCAATAAATTATTACTGTGCTCAATTGTTATCTCAAATGGGTTATCCTGCAATAGTAATGGGAACGGGAAATATGGATGAAGACGGATACTTAGCTTATTTTTGTAAGGCTGGAGATGGTGTTGTGGATGTGCAGTTAATTGCGGATTTACATAAAAGTGAAGTATTTAAGTGTGCTGAGTATTTAGGTGTTCCAGATAGTATTGTAAAAGCAAAACCCAGCGCTGATTTATGGGATGGACAAGAAGATGAAAAAGAATTAGGATTTACATATGATTTTATTGAGTTTTATACAGGTTGGTATTTAAAACTGAATGAGGAACAAAAAAAAAATTTTATAACACAATTAAGTGATAATTCATATAGTGAATTTATCCAATTTGAAGAAAGATGTGTCTCTATTCATAATAGAAATAAACATAAAATATCAGGAGTAGTAAATTTATAATGCTATAACTTTCCACAAGACAATGTATGTTTGATAATATAAATTTTAATGACATAAGTGAATTACTTATAATAAAATAAATATTTAAAGATTGAAAAACAAATGTCTTTATAATGTCTAATAAGAATGTTACAGTTGTTGGTATTGGCAGGCTAGGATTAGGGTTAGCATTATTGATTGAAAAAGCAGGGTTTAATGTTTGTGGAGTAGATATATTTCCAAGTTATGTGAAGGCATTGAATGAAAAAACATTTAAAACAAAAGAACCAGAGTATGAAGATTTATTAAAAAATAGTAAAAATTTTAATGCTACTACTGATTTACTAGAAGGTTTAAATCATTCAGATATAATTTTTATTATTGTTCCAACGCCCAATGGAGGAGGAGAACGATTTTATGACCATTCTATTTTATCAAATTTGTTATTGAAAATTAATAAACATAAAGTAAAAAATAAAAGTTTGATAATAGGTTGTACTGTAATGCCTGGATATATACGAGATATTGCGAAATTACTTATTAAAGATTGCGAAAATACAACTGTAAATTATAATCCTGAATTTATTGCACAAGGAGAAATAGTAAAGGGGTTTAGAAATCCGGATATAATTTTAATTGGAACAGAGGATGATACACTAGGTAATAAATTAGAAGAAATTTATAAAAATATTGCACAAACAAATCCAAGATATTGTGTTTTGACACCAATAGAGGCGGAAATGGTAAAAATTTCAATTAATGGATTTATTACTACAAAATTATCATTTGCAAACATGATATCTGATGTTTGTGATAAATTAGGAGCAGATAAAAACAAAGTTCTTAAATCAGTAGGTGGTGATTCTCGTATAGGAAATAAATATTTTAATCCCGGTTATTCGTTTGGAGGACCTTGTTTCCCTAGAGATACAAAAGCTTTAAAACAAATAGTTGATTCAGTTAGTATTAATAGTGATTTATTAGTAGCAACAACAAAATACAATGAGGAACATTCTATATTTCAAACAAATCAATTATTAGAACAAGGAAAAGAAGAATATGTCATTGAAGATATTTGTTATAAGGAAGGTAGCAAAATCCCTATTATAGAGGAAAGTGCAAAATTAAAAATAGCTAAAAATCTAGTTAAAGCTGGAAAGAAAGTCACAATAAGAGATGATTCTCATATGATTGATGAAGTGATTAAAGAATACGGTAATCTTTTTGAATATGTTACAAATGAAATTTAAAGAATAATTATTATATTTATTATATAATAATGATTATTTTAACTAATTGTTCTGGTTTTTTTAGTAATTTTTTTAAGGTTTTAAATTGGGAATTAATAAATCATGGAAATACAATAATTGTACCTTATTTTATTACTCGTTCTGTAAAAGAATTGACATGCACTTATTCAAATATAGATAGACATATTTATCCTGAACGTGAAAATATATGGGAATTAATGTTTTGTCCAATTCGTGAATATAAAAAAATACAACTTAATGACCAGAAAAATATATTTGCATGGGATTATCCAAAATATAATAATTGGGGGCAAACGTTTCCTTATCCTCTAAATCAATTTAAATGGGGTTATATTTTTTGCAACTATTCGATTTATGTTCATCCCTTATTACCCAAAATTAGAGAAGTATATCATAATTGTTATAAAAAATTTAAATGGACACAATATTTAAACACTCATATAGAAAATAATTTAAAAATAATACCAAATCCAAAAAAAACAGTTGCTGTATTTATAAGATATCAAGCCCATTACAACAACCTGAATCTTGACAAAGATTATCAAATTAATAAGATTATAGAGGAATTAAAAGTAGTAATGGAAAATTACGATAACTTATTTTTGGTAACTATAATTAAACCATACATTGATAAAATTAAAAATATTTTTGGTGATAAAGTTTGTTTTTTATCTGATAAAAATATATCTGAAACAGAAAATCATGATTGGGGAGGATTTCACGACGCAAAGAAAGGCGTGTATATACCTGATAAAAAATTAGATTATAAAAAAGAATGCGTGCAATGTTTTACTGATGTATATTTAGCATCTACTTGTGATTATATATTAGGTGGTTCAAGTAATATGTTTTTAGGTGCTCTTATTATTAATCCAACTGTTAAATTTAAAATATTAGATATTTTCAAAGAAATAAATGGAGCCTAAGAAAGATTTTATTATCCTGTATAAATTATATAAAGATTTTGGATATATAATTTATATATGTCATATATTATCAAAAAGACAACGGAAATTATCATTAATTCAATGCAGGACATTGATAACTATTTAAAAACACAAGATACTGAAAATTGCAATATAGTAAATTATGCTTGGTTAGAATATGGATTTTATCCAATATTTTTTAATGAATTGTTTAATGAATTTTTTAGAACTTGTTCTGGTAAATTTATAGGATTATGCTTTGAAGGACACGAAATATTATATGAAGGAAAAGTAGATGATTTATTAATTTTAAAAAACTTTATAGATACAACGAAAACTTACAAAGACAATAAAGAAACACCTTTACTAATTAAAAATATGACGTCTATTCGCGATAAGGGGATTGCATTTTGGTTTACACTAAGAAATTTTAATGAAGATGCTTACTTGCAATTAATTTATAAATATAAATTCAAAAATATGATTTTACCAATAGGAAAAACCATTCCGTGGGACAATGGTTTATTTCCCGGATATAATTTTAAATATGGTATTGGAGAAAATAATTTTTATACACCTAAAACATTATGGAATACCGGTAATCTTGGATGGGATTTGAATTTATGGAAACATTATAATTTTCCAAATATATCTAATTTTAAGACAAAAGAATATTACACATTATTTGTTAAAAATACCTGGAAAACAAGAAAATATAATTCTAAAAATATAAAAGATTATATGGTTGGTAATGATGGAATGTCTGGGGAAAAAGGATATGGTTTTGTCGATATTAACTTTTATAAAAATTTACTAACCTATTTTATAAATAATAATAAAAAATTAATAATTATTTCTGATTTAGTTCAATATCCTATTCCAAAAACTGAAAATATTGTTTTATTTAATATGGTAGGCTTTTTTGATATTAAAAAATTTTGTTCTATTGTTCATAATAGTCGCATATTCATAACTTCATCAACCTCTCCATTAGATTTAGCTTCTTATTATTGTGATACGCATATTGTTTGTTTAAATGATAAACAAAAAAAATGTTCTTGGGTTCAAAAAGTTCTAAAAACAAAAAATAAAACAGCCATATCGTTTGATATGGAAAAAGATGACTCTGCAATATTAGAGAACTTTATTAATAAATATTAAATTTAAGTTATTATAAATTGTATTTTTCACCATTTTCAATGGTATATATTTCTTCTTCTTTTAAATTATTTATGTCAAATAAGTTTTTAGAAACAATATATAATTTTCCTACACCTATAGTGCCTGGTCTTAAAGACTCGTGATAACTTGAACTTCTATTTTTATAAAAATATATATGTTCTTTCAACTTAGATAAACTTTCTTTTACAAATTCTATATCATTTGGTTGATTATTATAATTATCAAATTGAAATTTTCTGTTTGGAACTTTAAAATCATCTATTATTATAATAAATCCTTTATCATCATCATTATAATTTTTTGCTATTATATTTATTTCATTTAATAATGGCCAATAATTATCCCAATGAGCATCTAAATAAAACAAAGGAGTTTTATATTTTTCCTTAATTTTAGGTAATAAAACTTCCAACCATTTTTCACTACTCATTTTTGTGATATCAATATTATCTTTATCTTTAAATTTATTCAAAGAATATGAATACCATTTATCTGTTATTTCTACTGTAAAAACCTGTTTTAAAAGTTTAGCAAACCATTCTGTAGTACAACCGGTATAAGTACCTGTTTCTATACAACACTGTATATTGAATTTTTGTATTAAATTTTTTACTGTTTTTTCTTCTTCGATATCCTTGTTAAAAGAGCCATTTTTCATTATACAATATTATTTAAAATATATTTAAATGGTTATATTTTAAATTAAAAAGTTTTATTATTAATGATTTCTGCAATTCTTTTGTGTAACCATTCAATATTTATTTCTTTTTTTCTTGTTGATAAATAATAGTCTCCAATCGCTTTATTCACACATAATCCATTATTTGTATACCATTCATTTTTCCACATACATAAAGGTGTATATAGACTTATATAATCATAGGGATTATTTGATATTTTATAAGGAAATTCTTTTAGTTGTTCCATTAAATCCTTTCTTACAAATGTTATATTTCCAGTAAAAGATACAGGAATATAATTTTTTTTAAGACCTAATTTAACAGCTGATATAAAACTACACCCTTGTGCTACTCTACCCGGCTTTTGCTGCCTTAGTAAATCAATATTGTATTCTGTGCTAGGTTTTCTTGGTAATTCATCAAAAACAGGGTCTCTATAACTATTTACTTCAAATATTACAATTTTGGGATTAAATTGTGTCATATTTTCCCAAACATAATAGTCATCGCAATCAATATCGATTGATAAAATATCAAAATCTTTTTCCATATTACTTTTTTCTAACCATTTATCTAGATTATATTCCGCATTATTAAATAATACCATACCGTTCTTTATTTGTACATTAGGGTAAGGTTTATAATTTTCAACACACAAATTATACCTATTTTTATCTGCTTCAATCGCTAATCCTGACCAATTTTTATTTTTAATCAAATTAAATGTGTTACTAGAAGTAATCCCATTAGATGCACCAAATTCACAGAAAGTTCCATTATTTATATTCAATTCTTTTGTTATTTGTTCAATTATACCATCTTCTCCATTCTGAGAATATACATTTTTACAAAATTTATGATAAGTGTTTTCAGGTAAGGGGAAAGGCCATTTAACAGGATTATCACTAATACTTATTGACATATAGATATATATAATTCTTGTATTTAAGTTTAAATGATGTTTATATTAATTACATACAATCCATTCTTTCCTAGGATTATGCCAAAACTTATCATAATATACTTCACCATCACTTAATAATGCAGCAACATAACTAAAACTACTTTTAGATGTAATTAATATATCTGCTCCTACAAATTCGGTAAATGTTTTTGGAAGAGGCTCATTTATATGCAATTTTACATCAATATTTTCATAAATTTTGAAATCTTCTAATTTCCCCTGTGAATAAATATGAAAAAGTAACTGCTTATTTTTATATTTTTCTTTTATTACATTTATAATATTTAAATAAAATTCATGAGGTCGTGGAGATGATGGTCTATTATCGTGTGAATTCGTTCGCCTAACATGAACAGCCACATTTACTTTATCATTTTTGAATACATTTCTTTCTTTATTTTGCCAAAAATAACTTTTTATTTGTTTAAAATATTTGGAATTACACGCATTATCAATATTTGCTTCAAACCAGTTCCGGAGAGGTATATAATTCACTATTTTTGCTTGATTATTAATATTATTTTCAATATTATTTCTAATATTCATTAAATCTTCTATTTGTTTTAAAAAATCTGGGTCATTATCATAATTGTGTTCCATCTTCTTCCTAGGTGTATATACAAATTTTTTGTTATGAATTGCACATACAACATATGATGTTATTAATTGTTGATATTGAGCACCAAATCCATCGCCTACCCCTATATGTGTATATTTTTCTTCAATTGAATTATTTGTTAAGCTATTTAACATATGATTATACTATATTCATATGTTTAAGTTATGTTAATTTAAAATTACTTCTTTATAACCAGCACATTCTATTTGTTTCCAATGAGTAGGAAATAATGTTGGTAATGTTTTTGACTGTTTGTTCATAAAAAACCTTTTTCCAAACCAAGATTCTGGGTAGCATACTATTTTGTCTTTATTAAAATTAAAATAAGCTCCCCACCATCCAAAGGTGCTATTATTTATAATATTATGATTACATAAACTCATTAAAATTATTTCTTCCCAATCTGTAGAAGCCAATCTTATAAATCTACAATTAGGAAAAATATTATTAAGTTTTTTTGTTTCCGTTTTTACATAGTCAAAATCTTCCTCTTCGCAAAAAATTAATATTGTATAATTAGACTTTTTTGTATTGTTGATAATATAATTTAAACTATCAATATAAAATTCAGGATATTCAAAAGCAATTATAGGGTGGTATTCTAGAACAGAACCATCTTTTCTTTTATTATCACCTATTCTATACTGAATTGAAATTGTATTGTTTTTTAATACATTTTTATATTTTTCATAAATAGTATTTTTAAATTTATCAAATTCTAATATTTTTAAAATTTTATCATAATTATTTCGAAAATATAAATCACTTTGCCAATATCCGCGCAATAAACAATTTCTTAACTTTGGTAAAGGATTGTAATCAAAACCAGGTTCGTGGTATATATTTCTCCCGACGATATTATATAATTCTTGATTATCAATTGTATTTTTTTTTAAAGATGCTAAAAAGTTGTTCCAATATGTAGGTCTAGGATGTCCGTTAGGAGCAAGAACACTAGGCGGGCTTCTAGGATCCTTAGAATCTTGATTATACAATGTTATTTTAAATTGAATATTATTATCTATAGCATAAGAAATACAAGTAAATATTTGGAACAATTGATTACCCAATCCTCCTTGCAAATAAACAGATATCATATATTATGATAAATAATTATATCTTTATTTAATTTTCAAACATATCTTTTATTAACTTATCTATATTATCATAACATCTTGTCCATTTTAATTCTTTTTCTGCTTTTGATGCATCTCCTAATAATAAATCAACTTCACAAGGTCTATAGTATTTTGTATTAATCTTCACTCTAGATATATGATTTTGGTCATACCCAACTTCATCTTTTCCTTCACCTCTCCAATATAGATTATAACCTTTACTCCTGAATGCGTGCATTACAAAATCTTTAACTGTAAATGTATTACCTGTGGCTAAAACGAAATCGTCCGGTTTATCTTGTTGAAGCATTAACCACATACCATAGACATAATCTTTTGCGTGTCCCCAATCTCGTTTGCTATAAATATTTCCAAGAGAAATAAATTGTTTTCTTCCTGCAACAATATCTTTTACACCATTAACAATTTTCATTGTTACAAAATTTTCTCCTCTTCTAGGTGACTCATGATTAAATAATATACCATTCACTGCAAATAAATTATAACCCTCTCTATATATTTTTACCATATTATAAGCATATAATTTTGCAGCTGCATATGGAGATACAGGATTGAACGGAGTTTTTTCATTTTGAGGTGTTTCTAATACTTTTCCATATAATTCACTTGTTCCTGCTTGATAAAATTTTATTTTATTTTTAATTTCATTTGGCAATGACCTTATAATTTCCAATAAACGCATAACACCTATACCATCAATATCTGCTGTATATTCTGGAATTTCAAAAGATATTTTTACATGACTTTGTGCAGCCAAATTATATATTTCTAATACTTCAAAATTAATATTATTATTTATAATTTCGTGTATATAATTTGATAATCCTGACCCATCCGATAAATCACCATATCTCATAGTAATTTTACTTCTTATTTTATCTATTCTAGAAGTATTAAATAAAGATGTTCTTCGTTGAATACCAAATATTTTATAATCTTTTTCTAATAAAAGTTCTGCCAAATATGAACCATCTTGTCCTGTTATTCCTGTAATAAATGCTAACTTCATTGTATAGAATTTTTATCATTATATCTTTAAATATTTAAAGAAGTATATACAATTATATTATATGAGAATTTGCGTGACAGGAGGAAACGGAATGGTTGGTTCGTGTATTAAGGATATTGTATCTAATTATCCTCAACACGAATTTGTATTTTTGCACAGAAGTATGGGTGAACATAGTGTAGAATTAACAAGTTTAAACTCAGTATTAACTTATTTTAGTTCGCAGAAGTTTGATGCAATTATACATCTCGCAGCGGATGTTGGGGGATTATATAAAAATATGGATAAAAATGTAGAAATGTTTAATAATAATATGGCAATAAATCAAAATATATTATTTGCTGCACATAAGTATAATATTCAAAGAGGTATTTTTTGTTTATCTTCTTGTATTTATCCTTCAAATCCAAGTAAATTTCCTATGGATGAAACAATGATTCATGAAGGACCTCCTCATCCTTCAAATGAAGGATATGCTTATTCCAAAAGAATGCTAGAAGTTCAATGTAGAAATTATAATAAAGCATATGGTAGAGAATATATTTGTGTCGTTCCAGTAAATTTGTATGGTCCTCACGATAATTTTAGTTTAACGGATGGTCATTTAATACCAATGGTTATGCATAGATTTTATAAAAATACACAATGGCGAAGAAGTGATCCAGGGGGAGATTTTACAGCTTACGGTACAGGAACTCCGTTGAGACAATTTTTATTTGCTCCAGATTTTGCAAAAATAATTTGCGAAATATTAGTTGGAGAGAAATATAAAAATACAGACCCTTTAATTTGTTGTAATAATGACGAATTAACTATAAAAGAGGTAATCGAAACTATTGCAAATACAATGTCTATTCCAAGAGAAGATATTACTTGGGATACAACAAAAAGTGATGGTTGCATGAAGAAAACTGTATCCAATGAAAAATTTAAAAGTATTTATCCAGATTTTAAGTTTATGAATTTAAAAGATGGATTAGAATATACATATGCGTGGTTTTGTGCTAATTACAAAACAATTAGACAATAGCACTATTTTTACCGATTAATGTAGCTTTTTTTGTTTTTTTAACCATTAATCCACTACTAGGATTATATAGTTTTTCCATACAATAAGGTTGAAATTTTTTTTCGAGTATTAACATAGCATATCCTTTTCTAACCTCATCAATGACTTCTTTTGTTAGTTGTTGTCCTAACCCAAAAGTAGAATAGCCTCTCCAAGATCCAAAATCATTTCTACTATCAGGTATAATTTTAATTAATGAATCTTTTATAATTTTGTCTTTTTCTTTTTCATAAATATCTTTACCCACTTTTACTATATTAATTCGTTTTAATACATCTTCTCGAACTTGCTTTGCATTCGGTCCTTGACATTCATACCAGGGTCCATCCATTTTATGATTAATATATTGTTATTTTTATATCGATATATTATTCAATTTTTAGAAATCAACATCTTCCATTGAAAATGCTTCCTCTGTTTTCTTATCAGAGCTTAAACTATAATCACCTACACGCTTTTCAAAGAAGTTTGTCTTTCCTTCTAATGATATCATTTCCATAAAATCAAATGGATTAGATGTCTTATAATGTTTATTGTATCCTAGTTGAACTAGTAATCTATCTGCTACAAATTCAATATATTGACTCATAAGTTTGGAATTCATTCCTATTAATTTGCAAGGAAGAGCTTCGCAAATAAATTCTTTTTCAATCTCCACAGCATCCTTAAAAATCTCTAGTATTTTAGCTCGTTTGGGTTTTTTCTCTAGTTTTGAGAAAAGAAGAACAGCAAAGTCTGTATGCATACCCTCATCTCTAGAAATTAATTCATTTGAGAATGTTAATCCAGGCATAAGACCACGTTTCTTCAACCAATATATAGAGCAGAATGCTCCAGAAAAGAATATACCTTCAACACAAGCAAATGCAATTAAGCGAGTTGCAAATGATGACCTTTTATCATTAATCCATTTAATTGCCCAATCAGCTTTTTTTTTTATACAAGGAAAATTATTAATAGCTTCAAATAATTTAGTTTTTTCTCTTTCTTCTTTCACAAGAGTATCAATTAAGAGAGAGTACGTTTCACTATGAATATTTTCCATCATAATCTGGAATCCGTAAGCTGCCCTAGCTTCGGCTATTTGCACTTCGTTCATAAATCTTTGTCCAAGATTTTCCAAAACTATGCCATCTGATGCCGCGAAAAACGCGAGAATATGTTTTACAAAATGTTGCTCGTTTTCAGTAAGGGTTGGCCAATGTTTAATATCCTTAGACAAGTCAATTTCTTCTGCTCGCCAAAAGCAGTCCATTTGTTTCTTGTACATTTTCCAAATATCAGCATCCACAATGGGGAACATAACATAACGATTTTCGTTTTCAGTCAATAGAGGTTCTTTTCTAGAATTCGACATCCTAAATAATATCGGGTTAGATTTAAATTATTTTAAATAATATTATTCAATTTAACTACATTATGCTTTCATTAATAATTTTTAAGTTATAAAAACACTCTATAACGCAGTAGATATATAAAAAAATAATAATTAGTATATATATAAATTAATATGGATGTTTTTAAAAAAGATATGATTTTAAAGCAAATTGCGACTCAAATTAAAAAGAACCAACATAATATTAGTGCCAATGTAGTTGAATTAAATAATTTATCTAATAGAAATAATGAAATTAGAGAAGTTTATGAAGATTATAAGGGATATCACGATTATATTGTTAATTTGAAAAAAGAACAAGAATTACAATTATTAAGATTGTTACATTATTTAGAAAAAAGTTTATTAGAAGCTAATTTAACAGAAAGAATGGTTCGAGAAGCAAAACATGAAAGACAAATACTATTAGAAAAGTTGAGTGGTGTGCGTAGTGATTTGGCTGAAATTACAGAACAAGCAGAAAACTTATAATCAATTATATATATATACAATGTCAGAAGCGGAAGATAGAGAAACTAATGAACAATTGGCAACTAGAATTCAACAAGCTATAAGAGGAGTAACAGAAAGGATACAGGGATATGTTCAGGATGTTGATAGATTTTCTGGTGAATATAATGCGGAAGTTGAAAGATTACAACAACTTATTCAAAGATTAAGGGAATGTTTAGACAGACTGCGTGCCTTAGCGGATGGATTAACTACTATTAATGAGAAAATTATGAGGTTAGGCCGTCGAATAGAAAATTTACAAGAAAGAGTCGCTACAGAAGTAGAGGCGGCAGGTGCTGGTTGCAGAGAAGTACTCAGGAATATTGAAAACGACTTGCAAGGCTTAGATGATTTGCCGGGTCAGTTTGAAATTGATATTGAAACTTTACGAACTCAAGTAAACGACCTAGAAGAATTAATTGAAAGTTTGTGTGGAGAAGCTGAAGATACTATATCTACTATGTTAACAAGAAGAAGTGCGCAAATAAATCAGACACTAGATAGAATGCAAGAAAGAGACGGTGGTAGTGGTAGTGGT
>TARA_B100001121_G_scaffold278079_1_pt1 | contig 12776 bp, 8 predicted proteins | sample TARA_B100001121 | Tara Oceans TARA_B100001121 (sample SAMEA2622817) | marine metagenome | biome: marine biome (ENVO:00000447); feature: surface water layer (ENVO:00002042); material: "saline water (ENVO:00002010), including plankton (ENVO:xxxxxxxx)" | depth 5 m
GCTACAAGAAGAAGTTCAAGAAGAACGCCGGCGGGTACAACAAGGGCGGCCACGTCCCCCGCGACGAACGCGACGGCGACTCCGGCCGATCCGGCGGCTCCAGGAAGAAGTTCAAGAAGAACGGCGGCGGGCAGAAGAAGAAGTTCAAGAAGAACGGCTTCAAGAAGGCCGGCGTCAGGAAGAGCGGGATGTCCGGCGGCTCCAAGGGCCACCGCAAGGGGCAAGGCAGAAAGAAGTTCGCCACCGCGAAGTGATGTCCCATTCACCCACTGAGTTCCTTCACGGCCCCGCCCCTCGGCGGGGCCGTTCATTTTGACGATCCGCCACCGGCCGAACCACGACATTGGGCTCGTGCTTCTACGCATCCCCCCCGGTGACATCCCGTGGGATAGACTGGGCACTCACTCGTTCACGCATCCAGGAGCTGGCCCATGCCCCGCCGCACACCCGCATCACTGCTTCGATTCGCCGTCCTTGGCTTGACCACATTCACGCTCGTCACCCTTGGCGTGTCATCCTCTTTCGCGCAGGAGGATCGCGAGCAACCCGTACGCGAGAAGACGGAGAGGACCTTCCCCACCGCCGAAGACATGAGGGCGGGAGTGGCCCAGGAAGTCGCGCGGGGCAACCTGAATCCGGAGCAGGGCGAGATGCTCATGCGAATCCACGGGCGACTCACCATGGGGCTCGAGCAGGGAAGACTCACCCTTCCCGACGCGATGCGCATCATGGAGGAGCGTGCCCGGGAGATCTACGCCGAAGGCTCCCCCCGGACACCCACCGTCCGGCTTGAGGAGCTCAAGGTCGCCATCGAAGCCCGGCTGAAGGCGATCGCGACGGAACTCGAGACCAAGGTCGAAGCCGGTGAACTCACCAGGGAGGCGGCCGCCGCCGAATTCGAAGCGGCCGAGAAGGAAATGTGGAGCCGGTACCGGCAGGCCGAAATGCAGCTCACCAGGCCCACGGTCGACCTTGCCGAACTCAAGGCGGGCATCGAAACCCGCATCAAGGCGATGCGTGAACAGCTGACCAGGATGGTCGCGGCCGGGGATATTTCTCAGGAGGACGCCGACCAGCGGATGGCCACCGCCGAGCGTGCGCTCTGGGAGCGATACCGCCAGGCCGAAATGGAACTGGCCGGCACCAACGAGGCCAAGGCCTTGACCCGTGCCGACTACGACGAAGCCGCCAGGAAGATGAAGGCGATGGTCGAAGCCGGCGAGATCACCCGCGAACAGATGCAGCAGCGGCTCGATCAGATGAAGGAGATGATGTCCCGGCCGAAGGCCGAGGCAGGTCGCGACTACGAGGCCGCGGTCGAGAAGATGAAGGCGATGGTCGAGGCCGGCGAAATCACCCGCGAACAGATGCAGCAGCGGCTGGAACGCATGAAGGCCGGGGCGGAGGAGAAGAAGACCGACCCCTCGGACGACTGCTTCAAGCTGCGTCAGCGACTGGGCGACGCCCTGCGGGCCGGCGAGATGACGCGAGAGGAAGCCGCCGAGATCTGGCGCAAGGAAGGCTGCTGATCGGCCCGACCGACGAACCGAATCCCGCTCCGGCCCCTGCCCCCGGGCGGGGGTCGTCAATTCCGGTCAGGGAGCGAGCCAGACGGGAACCGGCGCACCGGCCGCGTCGAACTCGTACCGGACACGATGATGACCGTCATGATGCAGATCCAGCCACTCCACGCTTTCCAGCGTGGTGACGAGCACGACGAAGGTGTCGGGGGGGAGATCCTCGTCCGTCGGAGGCGTGGTCGCGATGGCGTGCGCAACCTTCGACTGGTTGCCGTCCCACGCCGGCAGTTCCGCCGACGGGGCAAGCGGTGCGCTGTAGCAGACCCGGCTGTTGGGATGAACACGCCGCCAGGTCTCGCACGCCACAGCGTCGGATGATCCGGTGTGCACCCGGCACGTGCCACCGGCCCGGACCTGCACCCCGCGGGACGCGTCGTAGAAGAGCCAGGACACCCGACTGCAGGCAAGGATCTCGTTTACCTTGGGCGAACGACGATCGGTATGGCAGCAGATCGTCCGGGTCCCACGATCGACTCGACGCAGCACCACGGTCCGCACCTGCACCAGACCATCCGCATCCGTGGTGCCCAGCACAGGGGTGTGAAACGCGCTGCGTCGGTCGCCGGCGCCGCTCTCGAGCAGTGACCACAGTGATTCGTAGATGGTGTCGGCGTCCGGTTGCATGCCGTGGATGATACTGCGCAACGTCTCTCCCCCCGCGAGCCCTCTTCCGCTAGCATCGAACATCGATGATCCGGGCCACCATGACGCTTGAACCAGGCCGGCAACGCTACCACGGCCTCGACGCCCTACGGGCGTTCGCGATGCTTCTTGGCGTGGTGATCCACGTCGCCCTCTACTTCCAGGAGACGCCGCCCGACGCGATCTGGCCCATCCGCAGCATCGAACGCAGTCCGTTCGCCGGACTGCTCGTAATCGCCATCCATGTATTCCGGATGCCGCTCTTCTTCGTGATGGCGGGGTTCTTCGCCGCCATGATGCTCGAACGCCGCGGAGCGGCCCAATTCGTCGGCAACCGCCTGCTCCGCATCGGCCTGCCCTTCGTGGCAGGCTGGTTCATCCTCTTCCCCCTCGTGAAATTCTCCTTTATCTTCGCGATGTTCCACGGAGGCGGCGTCGATGTGCGCGACTCCATCGCAGGTGCGGCATCCACGCTCGCCACCGAGGGCGCCTGGAGCGATGCGTCGCCCATCCACCTCTGGTTCCTGTACTACCTGCTGATCCTCTACGCAGGCGTGCTGGCCGCGGGACTGCTGGTCCGATCGATCCCTCCGCTGGGACGGGCCTGGCAGCGGATCGCGTCCTGCTGCATCACCGGCCGATGGCGGCTACCGATCCTGATCACCGCCACCTTTGGCCTCCTGACGACGATGGACATGCCCGGCGCCGACACCCCCACGGACTTCGTCCCCCAGATACGCGTCCTGCTCTACTACGGCTTCTTCCTGCTGGTCGGCTGGGCGTTCTGGAAGCACCGCGGCGCGGTCGGCGACCTCCACCGATGGAGCTGGCTCCGACTTCTGCTGGGTCTGTTCGCCCTCGGCGGCAGTACCGTCCTGATGATCACCTACTTCGTGACGGCCTTCGAAGGATCCGGATTCGATTCGACGGAAGCAACGGTCCTCTACTACCTGACGCAGGTGGTCATCGCAGCCACCGTGTGGCTGATGATCCTCGGCGGCATCGGGGTCGCCGAGCGCATCATGCGACGCCACCACCCCGTCATCCGCTACCTGGTGGACGCGTCCTACTGGATCTACCTCGCCCACCTGCCCCTGTGCGTGTTCCTGCCCGCACTGCTTCGGGACTGGCAACTCGACGGCACCGTCCAGATGTTCGTGCTCATGGCCCTCGTGACCGTGCTGCTGGTGGTGGTCTGGCAGGCCCTGCTGGGCATCATTCCCAGCCGGCGTACGGTGTCATCGACCCGGAACGCGTGACCCCAGATCGGTTCGTTCCCGATCGACGTCGAACGCGAGCGATCTGAACCACGGAAAGAGATCCTCGTCGACCGCGATGCTCCAGACCGCGACACAGTCGTCCATGGTGTAGCCCGATCGTCCCGGCTCGAGCACCCCACGCTTGGTCCGGAAGTACTTGGCCATGGCACCGGGCCCGTGCCGCCGCTCGAGCTCCTCGAACACGTGGTAGGACTTGCCCCAGATCAGATCGCGCGGCGTTCCCTCGGCCTGCGGATCCATCGCATCCAGGCCGGGGTCCAGCTTCCGGGCCTTGGCGACCTGACGTTCGAAGGTCCGGTCCGCCTCCGGCATGCCCAGCCGCCGGCCGACGAGAATGCCGAAGTAGGTCGCGATCGGCTCGTTCCACAGCGGTTCCGGATAGGGGAGCACCCACGAGTGGCCGGCCTCGTGCGAGACCAGTTCGACCATCGGATAGCGTCGCTCGGGGAAGTTCCCCCACCACGCGCCGATCGCGATGCGGGCCCCGCTCGAGAAGCCGCCGCCCCCGGTGGGCAGGACGAGCAGTCGCTTGATCATGCCGGGCGCCGGCTCCACGCCGGTGACCGCCACCATGTGGGGACGGACCTCGTGGTAGACATCGACGATGCCGTCTGCGAACTGCTCCGTTCCGTCGTGGAACTCGATGACGAGCGGCCCCGCCTCTCGGGTGTGCTCGGCCCAGGCGCGACGATGCGGACGATCCGGATCGACGGGCTTCGACCGGGCGGCCTCCACCAGCAGCGGCCGCACCCACGATGCATTGATCGGGTCGGATGCATCCGGACGGTGCCCGAAGAGCCCTCGGCTCCCGACCAGCAGATGGCCGCGGCCGACCGTGCGACGGGCCAGCACGGGACGACGATCGGCATCGACCACGAGCGGAGTCCACCCGTCGTCGAGCTGCATCACCCGACCCCCGCGGAACTCGATCGGCCGGTCCGCGAGCGAATCGACGCCCACAAGCGGGGGCGTCGGCCGGTCGTCCAGCAGGACTGCGCCGTAGCGTTCGACCACCGCAGCACCGGGTTGCGGCGGCGCGGAACCGCCATCCGCCATCATCAGCACCGTCCCACCCGATTCGAGGAAGCGGTGAATGACGTCCCGGGCACCCCGGTCGTACGGAATCCGTGCGTCACCACCGGTCAGCAGGAGAAGATTGGCATTCGAAAGGTCCAGCCTGGACAGACTCCCCCAGTTGCGGACGTCCCTCGCGTCGTCCTGAAGGTACTGCCGGTGAAAACGACCATCCATGTAGAAGGTGAACTGCTGGGAGATGTCGGAAACGGAGTGGACCGGTGCGGGTGCAGTGGTGTGCAAGGCGGCGAGAAGCAGTGGCAGCAGCATCGGTTCAGCCCGCCTCCGCCATGATGTCCGAGTTCTGCCCTCCAGCAACTCGGGTTGCAGAGGTGATCTTCACGAGCACGAAGGTGACGTCGTCGTCCTGGACGGCCTGCCCGCGGAAGACGGTCAGTTCGGCACGGAGGGCCTCGCTGATCTCCGCCGCGGTGCGGGTGGCATGCGACCGGATGAACGATTCCAGACGCTCCATTCCGTAGAGCTCTCCCGTTTCGCCCTTGGTCTCCCAGATGCCGTCGGTGGCGGCAAGCACGATGCTCCCTTCGGGAAGAGCGTCCCGGGTGCATTCCTCGTAGTCGGTCCCCTCTACCAGACCGAGCGGGATGCCCGTCCCCGACAGTTCGATGAATCCGTCGGTGACCGGATCGAAGACGATGGGCGTGCCGTGCCCCGCGGAGGTCCACCGCATGTCGCGGGTCCGACCGTTGACCGTCACCAGGAGCATCGTCATGAAGCGGTAGCCACTGGTGTCGGGGACCAGCATCGAGTTGAGATGCACGAGGAAGTCCGACAGCGAGCCGGGCACGGAGCATCGACTGCGCAGGATGCCGCGGGCCGTGGCCATGAGCATGGCGGCTGCGACCCCGTGCCCCATCACGTCGCCGACCGCAACCACCACGGTGTCGTCGTCGGCATCGATCACATCGAGGAAGTCGTAGTAGTCCCCCCCGGTCTCGTCGCAGTAGGTGCTGTGACCGATGATGTCGAGCCCCGCAAGAACCGGGGACTCGGAGGGAAGCAGATTGCGCTGCACTTCCATGGCCAGCGAAAGCGACCGGCGCATCCGCATTCGATCCTGCAGGCCGATCGCCATGTCGTTGATCTCGTCGGCGAGTTGGGTGTATTCCGGAGCGTGCAGGATGTCCACCCGCGTCTCGAGATCACCCTGACCGATCCGGCGGACGGCGGAGACCAGCTTCAGCAGCGGCTCCACCAGCCAGCGGGCGGCCAGCATGCCCACGAGGACCGCGAGAATCACCGCGATGCTGCTGGCGATGGAACTGCGCCCGAACTCACGGTCGATGTTGGCGACGAAGTCCCGCTCGGGCACCACCGTGGCGAGGGTCCAGTCCAGTCCGAGGTCGCGTCCGATGGGCGAGACCTGCAGGTAGTAGCTCTCGTCCTCGATGTCGATGTCCTTGCTCGCATCGAGGGTGGCCCCCTCCTTGCCGATGAACCGGCCCGTCGCCTTGATCATCGGATTCGGGGATTCGGAGGCCAGTAACCGGGAGCGGTCGCCGCCGACGACCGAATGACCGGTGGAGGTGGCCACCATGCGTCCGTCGTCCGTGGCGAGGACCGCGACTCCGCTGCGTCCGATCGCGATCGACTGCAGGTAGTCCCCGAGGTCGTCGAGGGTGAAGTCGGCGTCGACGACACCCCACAACGAACCGTCGTCGCGGTACATGGGGATGCCGTAGGAGATGCCCAGCGTGTTGAGTTCGCTGTCCTCGGCCCCGACCCACACGTAGGGCTCGGTCCAGGTCGGCACACCTGCTTCGCGGGGCACGGTGTACCAGGGACGGGTGTGCAGATCGAACTCGAAGGTGCTCGATGGTTCCGTGGCCATGCCGCCCTGGTCGTCGACCCGCCATTCGCTCATGGTGTCGCCCGCGGGATCGTTCTTGAGGGCCCAGTAGTAGTTGCCCTGGGAGTAGCGGGCGAACCAGCAGGCCCGGCCGTCCTCCGATCCCCAGGTGATGGAGCTCAGCATGTCGAAGGCCATCAACTCGTCGATGAACGTCTTTCTCCAGGACGGCAGATCATTCGGATCCAGCTTCCCGGTCAGCAGCAGATCGCGGTTGAGCCGGCAGACCCGCGGGGGCATCGAAAGCAGATCGATGACCTTGGTCGACACCATGTCGTGGATCTGCTGGATGTTCTGGTCGGCGACCTCCCGGACGGCAGCCCGGGACTGGAGATTCCAGCGAACCAGCAGACCGATTCCGACCAGCAGCACCGGCACGCCGACCAAGAGCGGGGCGGAGACCTTGATGGGAAGGCGGGAGATCATCGGCAGCAGTGTACGTACTTCGGTCCAACGACACGAACAGCGGGGAGTTCGTCAGGTCGCCGCCTTCTGGCTGCGGGCCAACTGCTTCCGCCGGGTCTCGTCGAGGATCTTCTTCCGCAGGCGGATGGCATCCGGCGTAATCTCCACCAGTTCGTCGTCCTGGATGTACTCGAGAGCCGATTCGAGTGTGATTTCACGGGACGACTTGAGCACCACGGTGGCTTCCTTGTTCGACTCGCGGACGTTGGAGAAGGCCTTGCCCTTTACGATGTTGACTCCGAGATCGTTGTCCCGGGCGTTCTCGCCCACGATCTGCCCGGTGTAGATCACCTCCTGGGGCTCGACGAACAGGATCCCCCGCTGGGACAGGTTGATCATCGAATACGTCGCGGCCTGTCCGTCGGCCGTCGCGACCATGACGCCGTTGCTCCGCCGATAGGTCGTCGACCGGGTCGGAGCGTAGCGGACGAAGGAGTGGTACATGACCGCCTCGCCCCCGGTCGCCGTCAACAGATGGCTGCGGAGGCCGATCAGTCCGCGGGCGGGAATCTCGCATTCGATGTGCATGCGGTCGTTGCGCTGCTCGAGCGACTGGACTTCGCCTCCGCGTGTGCCCAGCAGTTCCATCGCAGCCCCGACGTTCGCCTCATCGACGTCGATCGTGAGCAGTTCGATCGGCTCACAGGTCACGCCATCGATGGTCTTCTCGATGACCTGGGGGCGACCCACCGTGAGTTCGTACCCCTCCCTCCGCATGTTCTCAAGCAGGATCCCCAGATGCAGCAGCCCGCGACCCGACACCTTGAACTCCTCCGCCCCCTCGCCGGGCTCGACGCGGAGGGCGAGATTGCTGCGGAGCTCCCGATCGAGCCGCTCGGCGATCTGACGCGAGGTGACGAACTGTCCCGATCGGCCGGCGTTCGGGGAGTCGTTGATTCGAAACAGCATGTGAAGGGTCGGCTCATCGACCGCAATCCGCGCGATCGGATTCGGCTGGTCCGGACAGGCGATGGTGTCGCCGATCTCGAAGTCGCCCAGCCCCTCGACCGCGCAGAGATCGCCCACCGAAACGAGTTCGGCGGGCACTCGCCCGAGATCCTTGAACCGGTAGACCTTCTGGGCCCGGGCCGGACGATGTTCATGCTCATGGCAGACCACCACCGACTGGCCGGCCGCCAACGCGCCGGCGAAGACTCTCCCCACCGCGATTCGCCCCGAATAGGGAGAATAGTCCAGGCTTGCGATCAGCATCTGCAGCGGCAGATCGGCGGATCCTTCCGGGGCCGGAAGATGTTCCATGATCGACTCGAGCAGCGGCTGCATGTCACCCTCGTGGACCCCCTCCTCCACACTCGTCCATCCATCCCGACCGGATGCGTACACGACGGGAAAGTCCAGTCGCTCGTCGCTGGCACCGAGGGCGACGAGGAGATCGAACACCTCGTTGAGCACACCGTCGGGTCGGGCATTGGGCCGATCGCACTTGTTGATGACGACGATGATCGGATGATCCAGTTCGAGGGCCTTGCTCAGCACGAAGCGAGTCTGCGGCATCGGGCCCTCGAAGGCATCGACCAGCAGCAGGACGCCATCGGCCATCTTCAGCACCCGCTCGACCTCCCCGCCGAAGTCGGCGTGGCCGGGCGTATCGATGATGTTGATGCGGCAGGTGCGTCCCTCGTGGGGTCCCGAGCGGGGCCGCCAGGTCACCGCACAGTTCTTGGAGGTGATGGTGATGCCCCGCTCCTTCTCGAGGGGGTCGGAATCGAGGACGCAGTCGGCCTCGTCACGGTTGAGTTCCATCGAACCGCAGTAGGCCAGCAGGGAATCGACCAGGGTGGTCTTGCCGTGGTCGACGTGCGCGATGATCGCGAGGTTCCTGAGATCGGGATCGGCGGTGTGGTTCATGGACGGCTCGGGGAAAGGGGCGGGCATGGTATCCGAAAGCCGGACGAAACCCGACATGCATCTCCAGATCGGCATCTGGAGGATGCGTTCTTGACATGAACGCATCCTGCCGGATGATGGTTCCATGCAGCACCTGCAAACCATGACCCTGTCCACCCTCATCGGACTGTCCGGATCGGTACTGGCCGAGGTGCTTCTGGTCCCCGAGGACTTCCCCACCATCCAGGCCGCCATGGACAACGCGTCCGCCGGCGACGTGATCGACCTCGCTCCCGGGACCTGGACCGATCAGGTCGTCTGGGGGCTTTCGGGAGTGACCCTGCGGGGCCGCAACGGAGACGGATCGACGGTGATCGACGGCGGCGAGTACGACTGGAGCCCGGTGGTGTGCTTCGGCGATCCGTGCACCATCGAGCACATCACCTTCCGGAACGGCACCGGTTCGAACGTGTTCGGCATCGTGCGCGGCGGGGCCATCTACGCCGAGTACAGCTCCATCACCATCACCGATTGCGTATTCGAATCGAACCGACTGGTCCTTGACGAGTTCGACTTCACCACCTGGGGCGGCGCCATCGCCGGCTACGGCGCCCCGATGACCATCGAACGATGCGTCTTCACCGGGAACAGTTCCGAAGGTGCCGGCGGTGCGATCTACGCCAACAACGCCGCGATCACCGTTCGCAGTTGCGAGTTCACGGACAACGCCGCCCTCGAGACCGGCGGCGGCATCGCGGGCGAGTGGCTCGACCTGACGGTCGACGGCTGCACCTTCCGTGGCAACCGTGCCGATTGGCTCGGCGGAGGCATTCATCTGAAGACCGCCGAGAACGATCCGGTGGGAACCAGCAGCACGGTGACCGACTGCCGATTCGTCCGCAACAACGCCTCCGACGCCGGGTTCGGCATGGGCGGCGGCATCGCGATCGAACACGCGCAGCTCGTCCGGGTCTCCGATTCCAGCTTCGAGGACAACTACGGCTACATCGCCGGTGCCATTCGCGGCGGAGACGCCGGCAGCAACGGAGTCGTCGAGACCAGCAACGTCCTGTACTGCGGCAATTCCCTCGCGAACAACTGGGGCGAGGTGATCGACGACGGCACGTCCGTCTTCGAGCCGAGCTGCCCGTGCTCGGTCGATACCGACGGCGACGGCACGATCGGAGTCGACGACCTCCTCCGGGTGCTCTCGGCCTGGGGCTCGTTCGACCCCGGTGCGGACGTGGACAACGACGGCGTGATCGGCGTCGACGACCTTCTGGCGGTGATCGCCGCCTGGGGCACGGACTGTAAATAAAAAGTTCCCGCCGCTGTGAGATGGCCTCGTCACCGGACGCATTGAGTTCGAAGGATCCCTTCGGGTCCCCCACGGATGAGAGACTGGAGGCCGACCATGCATACGATCACCCGACTCATTGCGACATCCACGCTTTCTTCCTGCCTGGCGGCCGGAGCCTTGGCGGACACCGCCCCCTTTCCCATCGCCGGTGGAGGCGACACCTACGTGTTCACCGCGATCGGACCGTGGTCCAACGAGCACTGCCATCATTCCAACTCCGTCGACCTCGAACTGGCGGACCTGCTGCAGGGGGCGACGGACGAGGCGAGCTGCCTGCTGGATGACGCACGCTTCGCCGATGCCTCCGCCGAAGTCGGATTCCTGCTGGATGAGGATGGATTCACCGCCGCGTTCGGCGGCCAGGGGCATGCGGAGGGAGCCGAGACATTCAACCGGCACGACGTCAACACCGATCTTGAGCTCGGATTCAGTGTCGACACGCGACTCCGCGTCGACTGGACCATGGAGGCCGGCGGCCTCGGATCCGCAGGGTTCCAGATGCGGCGACTCGGAGACATTGGCGGCGAACTGGACGTGAGCCCGGCGGTGATCGACCGGAGCATCAGTTCCTACATCGAACCCCTCTCCGAACAGGGGCAGGATGTGGTGTTCATTCCGGCCGGGCGATGGAACCTGCGAATGATCTCGAACCACCAGGCCTCCGGCGACTGGGAGGAGGGCTTCCAACAGTCATGGAGCGAATGCACGCACATCGCGACCATCGTGGCCCTGGGGGACGTCGACGGTGACGGAGTGGTCGGAGTGGCGGACCTCCTCGACGTGATCGCCCACTGGGGCGTCGTCGAGGCGGACGATGCAGACGCCCGTCTCGCCGACCTCGACGACAACGACACGATCGACGTGGACGATCTGCTCCGGGTCATCTCGGACTGGGGCTGAACTCCGGGGTGGAAGCCGCAGCCGGCTCCGGATCAGACGGCGGCCTCGGCCAGCAGCCCGTCCAGGATCGCGTTGAAGGTCGAGCTGGGCCGCATGACGGAGGAGGCCTTCGATTCATCCGGCATGTAGTAGCCGCCCACGTCCGTGGCGGGCCCCTGGGCGGTGTTGAGTTCCTCGACGATGAGCGACTCCGCTTCGACCAGGGCGTCCGCGACCGGCGTGAACCGGGCCGCCAGCGTGGCGTCGTCGGTCTGCCCGGCGAGTTCGAGGGCCCAGTACATGGCGAGATAGAAATGGCTACCGCGGTTGTCGAGCTCCCCGCAGTGACGGGACGGAGAGCGGTTCTCCATGAGGTAGCGCGTCGTGGCGTCGTCGAGGGTCCGTCCCAGCACCCCCGCCGTGGCGTGGTCGAGATGGGAGGAGAGGAACTCCAGGGAGGCACCGAGGGCCATGAACTCGCCGAGTGAATCCCATCGGAGGTGGTTCTCCTGTTCGAACTGCTGGACCAGCTTGGGAGCGGATCCCCCCGCTCCGGTCTCGAAGAGGCCACCCCCCGCCATCAGAGGAACGATGGAGAGCATCTTGGCGCTGGTACCGACCTCGAGAATGGGAAACAGGTCGGTGAGGTAGTCGCGGAGCACGTTGCCGGTCACCGAGATGGTGTCCTGTCCCGCCTTCATCCGCTGACACGAGAACAGGGTGGCCTCGACCGGAGACATGATGTGGAACTCCAGCCCATCGGTCTCCAGGCCGGCCAGAGTCTCCTCGACCTTCGGAATCAGCTGGGCGTCGTGGGGGCGATCGGCGTCCAACCAGAAGACGGCCGGTGCACCGGTCGCCCGGGCCCGCTCCACCGCCAGTCCGACCCAGTTGCGAATCGGAGCGTCCTTCACCTGGCAGGCACGCCAGATGTCGCCGGCCTCCACTGCGTGCTCGGTCAGGACGGTGCCGTCGGCATCCACGATGCGCACCGCACCGGCGGAGTTCATCTCGAAGGTCTTGTCGTGCGACCCGTACTCCTCCGCCTTCTGAGCCATCAGTCCCACATTGGGAACGCTGCCCATGGTGGTGGGATCGAAGGCTCCATTGGCCTTGCAGAAATCGATGGTGGCCTGGTAGACGCCGGAATAGCTGCTGTCGGGAATGACCGCGGTGGTCTCCTCCGTGTTGCCCTCGGCATTCCACATGCAACCGGACTGCCGGATCATCGCCGGCATGGACGCATCGATGATGACGTCGCTGGGAACGTGAAGATTGGTGATGCCACGATCGGAATCGACCATGGCGATGGACGGCCCGCGGTCGTAGACGGCCTGGATGTCCGCCTCGATCGCCTCGCGGTCGGAATCGGGAAGTCCGGCGATCTTGTCAACGAGATCGCCGAACCCGTTGTTCACATCGACTCCCAGCGATTCGAAGGTCGCACCGTGCCGGGCGAAGAGGTCGCGGAAGAAGACCCGGACGGCGTGCCCGAAGATGATCGGGTCGGAGACCTTCATCATGGTGGCCTTCATGTGCAACGAGAAGAGCACGCCGTCGATCCTGGCCTGTTCCACCTCCCGGGCGAGGAAGTCCACGAGCGCCGAACGGCTCATGTAGGTTGCGTCGAGCACCTCGCCGGCCTGCAGCGCAATGCCGTTCTTGAGGACGCTGACCGACCCGTCGGCCGCCACATGTTCGATGCGGGCCACGGTCGGGGCGCCGATGGTGACCGACTGCTCGTTGTGCCGGAAATCGCCCGCCTCCATGGTGGCGAC
>TARA_B100001121_G_scaffold123870_2_pt1 | contig 12744 bp, 10 predicted proteins | sample TARA_B100001121 | Tara Oceans TARA_B100001121 (sample SAMEA2622817) | marine metagenome | biome: marine biome (ENVO:00000447); feature: surface water layer (ENVO:00002042); material: "saline water (ENVO:00002010), including plankton (ENVO:xxxxxxxx)" | depth 5 m
AGTTACACCATAACCGTATTGAGGATCCGTATGAACTGCATCTGACCCCGCACCATCAAGAAGATCATACCTTCTATCTTCAGCCTGAATCTCTTTGATTACAGTTGCCAATTTATAAATTACCTCTAGTTGGCTAAATTATAATTAGGTGGCTCAATGCCTAAAAGATGCTTTCTAAAAAAATCTTTTCTTCGTCTATCACCATGCCTACCTCCTCCTCCATGCCCGCCACCAGGCTGAAAAATCATGTCGAAGTCCTTGTTTGCTTTGATCAAAGCGTCTACCAACCTCAAAGTAGACTCGGGGGGGACATTATTATCCATTTCTCCCACAATTAGGAGTAGTCTTCCTTCTAGTCGGTGAGCGTTATCGATGTTGGATGATTCTGAATATTGAGGGCCTACAGGATATCCCATCCATTGCTCATTCCAGGAAGCTTTATCCATTCTATTATCATGACATCCACAAGAAGAGACGGCGACTTTGTAAAAGTCAGGGTGAAAAAGAAGTGCAGCGGTTGAACTTTGTCCCCCAGCAGATCCTCCATGAATTCCTACTCTAGAAATATCATACCAAGAATTATTTTTGGCGTATGACTTGTGCCAAAGAATCCTATCAGGGAATCCCGAGTCTTTTAAATTCTTCCAACAAACATCATGAAAAGCTTTTGAACGATTGGCCGTTCCCATGCCATCTATTTTTACAACCACAAAGCCCATATCAGTATATGAAGAAAATCGTCTACCTGCACTGAACTGTTTAGGCACATATGAATCGTGGGGTCCAGCATACATATCTTCAATTACAGGATACTTTTTAGAGGGATCAAAATCTTTAGGCTTAGCAACTATTCCCCAAATTCCTGTTTTTCCATCTCTTCCGTTAGCCGTGAAAACCTCTGGCGGTTCCCATCCACTGGCTAAGAGTTCAGAAATGTCGGATTTCTCCAAGCTGCAAACTAGCGCACCGTCAGAAACTCTCCTCAACTCATTCACAGGAGCCATATCAATCCGAGAATATTGATCAATGATGTATTTTCGGTCTGGTGAAAAAGTAATGTTATGCCAACCATTGCCTTCCGTGAGCGGCGTAAAACCCGATCCATCAAAATTGACCCTGTAATAATGCATTAGATATGGATCTTGATTCTTATTGAGACCTGATGCCCTAAACCAAATTTGTCTTTTTTCTTTATCTATCCAATCAACATAGCGTACTACAAATTTGCCTTTTGTGATCTGATTCTTGAGCTTACCCTTCTTAACATCAATAAGATATAATTGCCGCCATCCGTCACTCTCGGATAAATAAACAATCTCATCGGTCTCATCCAACCAATTCACCAAAGGGACTCCCAAATTTTTTGGGTGCTCAGTCCAAATAAATGTTTCGGTTTTCTCATCAATAATATTTCTAAAATTTCCTGTAAAAATATCTACCTCTATGACTCTGAATCTTTGATGGCCTCGATCAATTTTCTGATATCTGAAATACCTCCCATCCTGGGTCCACCTTAGTCGAGGTCCTCTAAAATCTATGAGCCCAACTTCGGGCTTGGTGTGTATTTTCTTTTCAACATCAAACCAATTCAGTTCATGTGAAGTAAACTTATCTCCTGGAAGAGCGTACCGGCGAGTATGAAGTTTAGCTCTTCCACCCTCTCTTGGAGAAGATTCATGTAAATGAACTACCCCGATCTGGTCAGGCTCTACACGAAAAGATATGAGATTCTTTGAATTAGTTGCCCAGTAAGGCGTTTGATAAGAATTACCCTCTTTACCATCTTTACTTAGCTGAATCTCCTCCTCACTTGCTGTTGAACGAATAAAAATATTATGATCACGAATAAAAGCTCTCCATTTTCCATCAGGTGAAACCTCTCTACTGGGCTTAAATGAATCTGTTTGTTGTTCTTTTTGTTTATTTGTTTTATCACGCTCTAACCCTTTGGACTGACCCGGGAATTGCGATTTATCTATTTCACTAATATTATAATTATTTAAATCACACTTATAAGTACGCCCCATTGCTTGAAAATAGAGCTCTTCCTTTTTTACATCAAAATTAAGACGATCGATTGGTAGGTTTGATGAAACTGTCTTTGCTTTTATAATTGATGACAAAGATTCCGCTAGCTTTTTATGATTAAAGGCGAGACGACGCTCGCCTTTTTCTACATCAACAAAAATAAACTCGCGCGCGCCTTTAGGCAGATCATTGCGATACCAAAAATGAGAATTATCCTCAGACCATTGGGGATTGATTTTAGATTTATAAACGTTGGCATGACTTATAGCCGAAAGAGACGCAATAATGGCGAGAGTAAAAAATAAAACCTTTGATGAATGAGTTTTGCTATTTTTTTTCATAGTCGTTTATCAAAGATTGATATTAAATCACCGCAATGGCAATCAACAATCATTTACTCGATTAGAAAAAAGGCGAGGGCGGGAATCGAACCCGCGATACCGGTTTTGCAGACCAGCGCATTACCACTTTGCTACCTCGCCATTAAATTAAATGATTTATCTAAGTAACATTTCTTAGGCAGAAAGTTAGATATCCTCAGGTATCAAAGCTGTCAATGGCTGGTAAAGCTTTTAATCGCTCTATTTATTTAAGGAATGTTTAACAATTCGAGCAAATGGTGATATTTTATCTCTAAAGTTCATGAGAGCACTGATTCAAAGAGTATCTTCGGCATCCGTTCAAATTGATAATAAAGTATTTAGCAAAATAGGAAATGGACTTCTAGTTTTGTTGGGTGTCGAGGATGAGGATTCTGATTCTGATATTGAATGGTTAAGCTCAAAAATATCTCAGATGAGAATCTTTGATGACAAAAACGACCACATGAACCTTTCGGTCAATGATATCAATGGTGAAGTTCTTGTCGTCAGCCAATTCACTCTTCACGCGAGTACTAAGAAAGGAAACAGGCCTTCATACATTCGAGCTTCAAAACCAGATCACGCCGTTCCGATGTATGAAGCGTTTATTTCGCAGATGAAAGATAAGATTCAGAATGGAGTATTCTCAGGTCAATTCGGTGCATGCATGCAAGTCGACCTCATCAATGATGGTCCGGTGACTATTTGGATGGATTCTAAGAATCGTGAATAGATTTTACGACTCCTCAGCCCTTTCTTCCCTGACCGTTTTCTGTCTCAGTCGAATTGCAGTACCACAGTACATACATCTCATCCAACGAAATAGAATCAGATGAAGTGCGCTACCAAAAACATAACCTAACAAAGGCAATCTATGTGCAAGCCTGTGTTTATCACATCGTCTTGATCTATACAAGTGACAGCTACATACTCTGCACCTTGTTTGCTGAGTAGCGACAAAATGGATTATACATAATAACAAAAAACTACTTACCACAGGAAGGACAACCCAAAGTCCAAATTCTGTTGTATTTACATATAAAGATAAAGGAAGAATGATGAGAGTTATTATCAATGAAAACCGAGTCATCAAAACAAGAATACTTGTAAAAACTAATTTTCCAGGCTCAGGATAAGGAAGTCCACGCTCTAAAAATTTAGGAAATCTTCCAGATAAAAAATTAGGCTTTTCTTCTAAACCAGTCCTACTTCCTACTCGTCTTCCCTCAAGAGGGCTCACTTTCGTTTTACCCTCTCTGTATTCGTCAACACTAACTAAATTTGATTTATCAAAAAAATCTTTTTCAGCCTCTTCAGTTTGAAAAGGCTTTACTTCATTGATTTCTATTTGATTGGAACTCGTTAAATCAACAGGTTCGTTGCCTGTAAGAGGGCTATTAAATTTAAGAGCTTCTATTGGTTCCTTGATATTATTGGTGATGGTAACTTCTGCCAAGTCATCAATCTCATTCTCATCATTAGAATTTATTTCTGTCCAATTTATAGAAGACCCATCATTATTTCCATCATCTGAGGAAATAAATGATTCATCTTCTTGAGAGCTGTCTTGATTGATGCCCACTAATTAATTCCAATTTTATTTGGTAAAGATCTACACAGTTATGAAAGATTCTGCAACATTTCCTGCAGCTGCTCTAACTTTTTTCTCAAAGAGTCTTTACGGTCAAGGTTTTCTTGCACGATTTCAGCAGGAGCACGCTCGGTAAAATTAGGATTAGATAGTTTTCCCTGTATCTGCTTTAAATCCTTGTCAGTTTTATCGATTTCCTTATTAATTCTGGTTTTCTCAGCTTCAATATCAACTAGACCTTCAAGCGGCATAAACATTTTCCCAATTGGAGTTAGGAAAGTTGGGGTGCCTGGACTTGCCTCATAGTTATCATCAATTATGATTTCTCCTGCGCCACTTAGTAGTTTAAAAACATCTAACTCGTCAATTACCCAAGAATCTTGGGCTTGAAGATAAAATTTCACATTACGATTAGCCGCCAAATTGTACTGTGCTTTGATATGCCTAGCCTTTGTGGTAGCTTCGTGAATCGCATTCGTTCTCTGTCCTGCTTGAAGGACTAAATCTCTATCATATTTATCCAGTATCTTTTCATGAGGAAGAATTCGCTGCATCAAAAGCTCACCGTCTTTACCAAATCCAAGTTTTTCCCATAGTTCCTCTGTTATGTGAGGCATATAAGGGTGAAGCTGAATTAAATATCCTGAAAGAATTGTATCTACCACAGCCAATACTGTCTTCTTACGACTCTGATCAGCGTCATTCCTCAAGCACAACTTAATTGATTCAAGGTACCAGTCACAAAACTGACTCCAGAAAAAATCATATAGACGGTTAGCAATTTCTTGAAATTTATATGAGGAATATCCCGTACTAAGTTCGTCATTAAGAGAATCTAACTTTTGAAGAATATCGATGTCATAGATAGATAGTTTATCGACTTCAGGAAGTTCGTTGATCCCATCAGTAGTTCCCTGCATCTGACGAAATCTTGATGCGTTCCACAATTTATTTGCAAAGTTTCGACCTTCTTCTACCTGAGGATAATCCTTACCCCCTTCATCATCTTTGTTATTATTCTCAATGAATCTAACGTCTGTCCCGGAAGGTGCGATGCGCATGATTGAAAATCTAAGTGCATCAGCCCCATACTTAGCTATGAGATCCAGTGGGTCTGGTGAATTGCCAAGACTCTTAGACATTTTTCTGCCTTTTTTATCTCTAATTATACTTGTAAAGAAAACGTTAGAAAAAGGCTTCTCACCGGTAAACTCATAACCAGCCATAATCATTCTAGCCACCCAGAAGAAAATAATATCGGGTCCTGTTACAAGATCAGCAGTAGGATAAAATTTTTGTCTTGTTGGTTTATCCATTGTGGCAAATGGCCATAGCCAAGAACTAAACCAAGTGTCTAAAACATCATCGTCCTGAATCCAATTGTCTTGATCTTCAGGAGGCTCAATCCCTACATGCAAAGCATCACCAGCTGTTTCCTTATCCAGAGACTCGGCTCGTTGAAGCTCCTCGGCTCTGTCTTTTCGATACCAAACTGGAATGCGATGACCCCACCATAGCTGTCTACTAATACACCAATCCTGAATGTTCTGCATCCAGTGGCTGTAGGTTTTGGCCCAACGCTCCGGTCTGAATTGAATTTCTTTTTCAGCAACGGCAGAAGTTGATTCTTCAACTTTTGGATACCTCAAAAACCATTGCATTGAGATTCTTGGCTCAATTGGAACGTCTGCTCTTTCGCTAAATCCTACATTATTTTCATAATCTTCGACCCTGACCAGTAAACCCATGCTCTCAAGTTTTTCAGCAACATGATTTCTAGCTTCAAAACGATCCATCCCAGAAAACTCTTCTCCAGCAAGCTCATTCAGAGATCCATCAGGATTAAGCACATCAATAATTTCTAAATTATTTTTGATACCTATTTCAAAATCCGCTTTGTCATGTGCAGGAGTAACTTTAAGAACACCAGTACCAAATTCTGGATCGATATGTTCGTCGGCTATAATTGGTATTTCAGCTTTAGGAAAAGGCCTGAGTGCTTTTTGACCGATTAGATCTGCATACCTTTCATCATTTGGGTTTACTGCAACTGCACTATCACCCATTAAAGTTTCTGGTCGAGTAGTTGCAATTTCTAAGAACTCTCCTTCTCGTCCTACGATTTCATACCTCATGTAGTAAAGTTTACTTTTTTGAGGTTTCATGATGACTTCTTCATCCGAGAGTGCTGTTAATGATGAAGGGCACCAATTCACCATTCTTTTTCCTCTGTAAATTTTTCCACTCTCAAAAAAGTGAACAAAACATTTCTGAACCTCTAAAGAATAATCAGGATCCATGGTGAATCGCTCTCTGTCCCAATCGCATGAGCAGCCCAACTTTTGAAGCTGTTTAATAATAATTCCGCCATGCTTTTCTTTCCATTCCCATGCACGGTCTAAAAAAGCTTCACGACCTATGTCGCGTCGACCTTTACCCTCAGACTCTCTAAGATGTTTTTCTACTTTCGATTGAGTCGCAATGCCTGCATGATCAGTACCAGGCAACCATAAAACTTCTTTACCTTTGGCTCGGGCTCGTCTGGCTAGAACATCCTGAATAGTATTATTAAGAACATGACCAAGAGTTAATACTCCCGTAACATTGGGTGGCGGGATTACAATACCGTAATCTGATTTATCAGAATCAGGATTTGCATGGAATGCTTTTGCGCTAATCCACTTGGAAAACCACTTTTCTTCAACTTCTGTTGGTTCGTAAGCCTTTGGTATTTCGACTGACATGAGATCGGAAATAACTTGATTGGAACCCAATTTGCAAAATCTAATTAATGGTGAATTAAATAATAATATAATTATATTGGCCTTATTCCCAAAAATTCAGTTAAAAACCCCCTTTTTGCCCTGATCGATTCTCTACATAAATTTCAAAAAAAATGTGTTTGTAAGCCCATATTACTGGCTCTTGCGGTTTTCTTTCTCATAAATTGCATAGCCAGCGGAGAAGCATGGACGGTCATTAAGCACAATGGGCGTGATTATGTGACTGCCAAAAACATAAAAAATTTTTATAGGTTCGATGCTCTCAACATTTCAAATGGATCATTAAATTTTAAGTCTTCTAAGATTAACATGACCATCAAAAATGGGTCTGATAATCTATATATAAACACGGTTCTATTTAGACTAAGCTATAAAATTATTCAAAAGAATGGTCATTATCTTTTCTCAAGAATTGATCTAGCTAAGTTAATTGATCCTGTTCTTCGTCCAAGCTACATAAAAACTGCAAAAAGATTTGATACTGTGATCATTGATCCTGGTCATGGTGGTAGTGACCCAGGAAGCGTAAATCGTTATGGTAAGGAAAAAGATTTTAATTTAAGACTGGCCAAGATTTTAATGAAGGATTTGGAGCGTAAAGGATTCAGAGTCCGAATGACAAGATCATCAGATGTTTATCCAACATTAGGACAACGAGTTCAATTCGCTAACAGAATTCCTAATGCGATATTCGTCTCTATTCATTTTAATTCTTTTGTAAGCAACACTGCGAAAGGCATAGAAACTTACGCTCTAAGTCCCCAAGGTTCTGGAACTCACAATGATCGAGGAATTCGGAATAGCTTTTTAACAGGAAACAGAAGAGATTCTGAAAACATCGCTCTAGCAACAGCGGTTCATGCATCTGTGATGAAGAAGTCACAGGCTGAGGATCGCGGAATTAAAAGAGATAGATTTACTGTACTAGCTGGCTTATCTATGCCAGCTATCTTAGTCGAGGGGGGCTTTTTGAGTAATCCAAGCGAAGCAAAAAAAATCGCAAGCTCATCCTATTTGTCAATACTATCCAATGGCATAGCAAATGGAATTGTGACTTACAGAAATGCTCTTCGCTAGCTAGATATCCTGCTTACTTTAATTCTTTCAGAATTTATTATGGAAGATAAAACGCTGAAATCATCTTCAGGCGTACCACTGATGATATAATAGGTGTAATGATTCCACTCCTCCAACTCAGATTTGGCCGTTGCCATTCTTAATTCAAAAGTCTCGTCATCTTCACTGCCTCTACCTTGCAATCTAAATTCAAGTTCTGATACATCCTTGGTTGTAATGAAAATATCAACAAGTGCATTAGAAATGACTGAATCCTGGCATTCTCTTACCTGTTGGGCTCCTTGAACATCAATATCCATTATAATATCGATCCCACTCTCAAGAGCGTCTTTCACTGAGCTTTTTAAGGTTCCATAATTCCATTTGTGTACAATTGCATGCTCAAGAAATTCATCGTTTTTAACTTTTGAAGTGAATTCATCCTGATTCAAAAAATGATATTCTTTCCCATTAACCTCTCCCTCTCTGGGTGTTCGGGTGGTACATGAAATGGAAAATTTCATATTATCAAACTCTTCGAGTGCCCTTTTTAAGAGAGTCGATTTGCCAGATCCTGCAGGTCCAGAGAGCAAAAACAAAATGCCTGATCGCGATTTTTGTATCTGATATAAGTTTTGCATGGTGATTTATTCTACGTTCTGAACTTGTTCTCTTATTTTCTCAAGCTCGGTTTTTGACTCTACTATTATTTGGGCAATTTCTGCGTCATTAGCCTTACTTCCAATAGTATTTAATTCACGACTAATTTCCTGAACAAGAAAATCTAATGGCCTTCCAACCGCCTCTTCACTATTAAAATATTTTTCTGATTGAATAAAATGACTTTGGAGTCGAGTTATCTCCTCCGAGATATCACATCGTTCTGCAAGTATTCCGATCTCTTTGACGACACGCTCATCATCCAAATTCAAATCTAATCCCGAGGCTGATAATCTTTTGAATAAATTTTCTCGATGATATTCCACAACTTTTGATGAGCGGTTAGAAATCCGGTCTAGATTCGAACGCATTATATTTAATCGGGACTCAAGGTCAGCTTTCAAATATTCGCCCTCGTTTAATCGCATTTGGATCAAATTCTTAATTGCCTCAGACACAGTGCCTTCGATAATCGACCAGGCATCCTCGGGTTCAGGCAAATCAACTCCAAATGTTATTACCCCATTGGCTCGCATCGGGTCAAAGTTCTTCCTAAGACTTTCATTGTTGAGTTTCGACTCCAACTTCTCTAATGCAAGATAGTACTGTTGCGCTAGGTCTTCATTAACATTGAGCATTCCTCCCTCCGAACTCGATGCTTTGACATGAATATTAACATTGACCCTACCTCTAGAAATCGATTTTTTCACAATCTTTCTAACCCGCGTTTCAAGAGAAACTAATTCTCGTGGTAAGCTTATAACGATGTCTGCCTGTTTTCTATTAACAGAGGAGATTTCTACGCGATAGATAAGGTCATCCTTGAGAATTTCACCATTTCCAAATCCAGTCATACTTTTCATATCCTTTTAAGAAAAGAGCCAACAAGCCTGAATGACAAACGCAAACTAACTAATTTAAGGAAATTCTATGTCCTGAGTAGAATAATTTCTAGCCGGCAACTTTATAATCTCGATTGGATTTAGCTTTTATTTTTTCTAAATAATTCAAATTAATCCATCCCCACAGGGAATATTGACTTCGTCAATCCAAGCCTTATGTTGACGTTCGCCTGAATTATGAAAGAGCTAAGAAATAATTTTGCAGTAATGACTGAGGTTTATTTACCACAATCAGTTCAGTTACTATTTCTTGGCGAGTAGGTTAGAAGCCCAATTATCGTAAAAATCGAAATAAACATTGGTGATTTTTCTCCTGAATTTACATGAAGCCATCAAGCCTAAATAAATATAGCTCCTTTGAAAGCATTGAGCTTCCAAACCGCACATGGCCAGATAAAAAGATTTCGAGTGCACCAATATGGTGCAGTGTTGACCTCAGAGATGGAAATCAGGCTCTAGCCATTCCGATGAACATCTCCCAAAAGCTTGAACTTTTTGAATTACTTGTAGAAATAGGATTTAAAGAAATCGAGATAGGCTTTCCTTCGGCTTCTGAAACTGAGTTCAACTTTGTAAGAAAACTAGTCGATGATAATCTAATACCTGAGGGGGTAAAATTACAATGCCTTGTTCAAGCACGAGAACATTTGATAAAAAAAACTTTCGAGGCAATTGATGGTGTTCCTAATGCAATCGTTCACATTTATAATTCTACTTCACCCCTACAAAGAGAGATTACTTTTGGTGGAGCTACCAAGAGTGACATCAAGAAAATAGCTGTTGAGGGCACTCAACTCATCAAGGAACTCGTTAACACTGTTCCAGCGACAAATGTCGATCTTGAATATTCGCCAGAAAGTTTTTCTGATACCGAAATCGAGTTTGCTCTTGAGGTTTGCGAGGGTGTCATGGATGTATGGGAACCAACTTTAACAAGGCCTATTATTTTAAACTTACCGGCTACAGTTGAGTGGACAACCCCTAACGTCCACGCTGACCAAATTGAATGGTTTTGTAATAACCTAAAGAATAGAGAATCAGCTATAATAAGTCTGCATACCCATAATGACAGAGGTACTGGCACAGCCGCTACAGAATTAGGGCTTATGGCGGGTGCGAACAGGGTCGAGGGAACACTTTTCGGCAATGGTGAAAGAACTGGTAATCTTGATATAGCTACGGTTGCTCTCAATATGAACAGCCATGGCATCCAGACAGGTCTGGACTTTTCAGATATACCAAAAGCAAGAGAAGTATACGAGCGCTGTACGCAAATGAAAGTACCTGACAGGCATCCATATGCTGGCGATCTAGTCTTTACCGCATTTTCAGGAAGTCACCAAGATGCAATCAAAAAAGGCATGGATCGTGTAGACTCTTCTAGCAGCTCATGGGCGGTGCCCTACTTAACAATTGATCCAACTGACATCGGCAGAACTTACGAAGCTATCATTAGAATCAACAGCCAATCTGGCAAGGGCGGAATTGCATACATTCTCGACCGTGAATATGGTTTTGATATTCCAAAAGCCATGCAGCCAATTGTTGGAGCAACAATCTATCATTTAGCTGATAACAAGGGTAAGGAGCTAACAAATCAGGAAATACTTGAAGCTTTTAAGAATGAATTTGTAAATGTCTCAAAAAGTTTCTTTCTAGAAAAATATGAGCTTTTAAATAATGATCTCAATGATGGTCAGGTTTGCTGTGAGGCAAAAATAATCAACAACGGTGAACCTCATGAAATTAAGGGAAGTGGAAATGGTCCAATCAATGCTTTCGTTAACGCGTTGGAAAAAATTAATCAGAAAGACTTTAACCTCAAAGATTACCGCTCACATGCCATCAAGGGGGGGTCGGATGCTGATTCCGCTGCATACATATTACTAGAAGGTACTAATGGCAAAGAAGCTTGGGGATGTGGAGTAGACCCCTCAATCGAGATTGCTGGGGTCAAAGCTTTAGTCAGCTCGTTAAACCTTTTAAAACAAAATTAAAAGTATTAATACCTGACCTCCACAAGGTATAAACCATCAGGCTTTGCGCAGTGCTGACATTTTGATTGGCCAGGATTCTGAAGCATTTCTTCAATCCAGTTAATTTCCTCTTTTCCTTCAGCAACACGCACAGCAGCGCCAACTAAAAGTCTTACCATTTTATAGAGAAAACCATTTCCATTAAATGACATAGTTAGTGTGTTTTGTTCTGAACGAACTTTGACTGAAAATATTGTTCTTTCAGTGTTGATTTCCTTACCGTCACCACGATTAACGGCAAACGAGGCAAAATCATAGGTGCCAACATAGAGATCACATGCTCTTTTAAGCATTGAAACATCAAGGTTCTTAGGATGATGCCACACTTTGAGAAATTCATGAGGCGATAAAATCTGCGATGTATTTATATCATATCTATAAGTTTTTGATTTTGCAGAAAATCTTGCATGAAAATCTGTTGGAACAAGCTCAGCGCTAAGAACCCGTATTGTTGGTGGTAAATTTACATTAATCGCTCTCTGCCACTCCTGAGCGGTCATCCTAGAATCTAGAGGAATTTCAAAATGAGCGACTTGCCCGAGCGCGTGAACTCCAGTGTCGGTACGACCTGAACCATGAACCTTAATTTTTGCATGAGTGATTTTTTTTATGGCTAACTCCAATGAATCCTGAACCGTCTTCTCTCCCGGTTGAATTTGCCAACCTCTGAAATGACTACCATCATAGGCAATCACAATTTTTAATTTATTCATGGTTAACAAAGTTCCCCCAGTGATCTGGCACTCTTAAAGGTTTACCTTCTGGCATCTTCACCAAAGTAAGCTGCTGCCGACATTCGACTAATATTTTTTGGTCCTCAATTCTTTTAATCTCAAAATGACACCAAAATCTAACCTTTGTCATTTCTGATAACCACCCCCTTACAATAATATTATCTCCTAAAAGTGCTGGACTCTTGTAATCAATTTCAGTTCTAACAACAGCCCCATATTTCTTCTCTTTGGACATCTCCTTGTAATCAAGCCCTAGCTCGATTCCCAAAAGGGTTCGATTCTCTTCAATGTATCTCAGATAGGCTATATTGTGTACTACACCTGCTGCATCGGTATCATAGAACATTACCCGATTATTGGTTTCAATTATTGGACCTTTCATCACAGGAAGAATTTTCTAGATTTATTGTTTTTTTTCAAAGCGAATACTATTGCAAATACACTAATCAGTAACAATTGAAAAAAGGTAACAAAGAAGAATATTAGAGCCGCCATTGATGCACCTTCTCCAGCAAGCATTGGACCTGATGGAAAAAGAATTAAATAGCTAACTGATCCAATCACGCAGTTTGTGTAGCTTAATAACCAGATG
>TARA_B100001121_G_scaffold20440_1_pt1 | contig 12718 bp, 14 predicted proteins | sample TARA_B100001121 | Tara Oceans TARA_B100001121 (sample SAMEA2622817) | marine metagenome | biome: marine biome (ENVO:00000447); feature: surface water layer (ENVO:00002042); material: "saline water (ENVO:00002010), including plankton (ENVO:xxxxxxxx)" | depth 5 m
GATTTACGTCTCTTATTAGATTTACGTTTCTTATATGAATTTCGTCTCTTATTAGATTTACGTTTCTTATTAAATTTACGTTTCTTATTAAATTTACGTTTACGACTTCCACCACCTACACTACTACCTAATATGTCTAACTCAGCACCCGTTTTAAATAATCCACATGTACTGTCTTGTTGGATAGGATTTTGACCTACCACACTTGGACAGTCAATTTCAACATTCGTTACATCACCTCCACCACTTAGACTAAGAGCTGTTTGTTTATTATTAATATCAATGCGCTGATCTGCACAAGTTGCAGGAGTACAACCGGCAAAATTAGAGCCAGCTTTATCAGTTAAAGAACTTTGTAAATTAGTTATATTGCTAATTAATTCACTGGGTGATAACGTAGTACCTTTTCCACCTTTCTGAATAGTTTTAACCATATATATAATTAGTTTATTTAAAAAAAAAATTATATATAATAAAATAAAATGAATCAAACTGAAAGTCTTCAATTAAAAAAAATGATTAACGAAAATGATGTAAATGATTATACTAATGATATTAGAGAGAAAAAACATAGTGAATTAATAAGAAATGACGTAACTAAAATGATAGATTTAAAAAAAAAATATCCTAGATTAATTAGTTCAAATCCTAAGCAATTTGATGCTATGCTTAGTTCTCAATGTAATTTTTTATTCAATAATTATACTGATATATTTAATAAGGTTAAAAAAGATGAAATAAATTTAGAAACTCTTTGGAATTTGTTAAATATCTTAAAAAAAATAGAAGATGGAAATATTGATCAACATACTGGTTCATTTGAGGTTGGTAAATTATTAAAGCAAATATATATTGATGGTGCAATTATGAAAGAAAACAATAAGAAGAAAAAAAGTAAAAAACAATCTAAACCAGTTAATTCAGGTAAGAAAAATATTTCATGGGACGAATTTAAAAAATTATAGATTAGCTTTAAAATTTTATAAATATATATATAATGTCCACCAGTAAAACAAAATATATATTATTATTAATAGTTCTTACTAATATAAGAGCATTACAACAACATTTACGTAATAAAATATTAATAAAACAAAATAATGTATGTGGATTATGTAATACGCCTTTTTCAAAAATGGTTCCTCATGAAATTCATCATCTTAATCACAACGCAACCGATAATGGTGAAAATAATTTATTAGCATTATGTTGTAATTGTCACTCAGCACATCATAGATATAATGTATCTGTTAAGCCCTATTTTGGAATTATTTCTTTTCCATTTATGAAATCATCAGATACATATATGAAAAATATCTAATATAATTGAATTAAATAAATGTATATGAAATATTGTATATGTCTTATACATTGTTAATAGTTGAGTCTCCAGCTAAATGTAAAAAAATAGAAGGTTATCTGGGGAAAAATTATAAATGTATGGCTAGTTATGGTCACATAACTCAATTATCTGGATTAGATTCTATTGATATAGAAAATAATTTTAAACCTAAATTTGATATTATGGATGAAAAAAAACAACAAATTTCAAAATTAAAAACCGCAATTAAAAATGCCAACGAGGTCATCCTTGCTTCTGATGATGATCGCGAAGGAGAAGCAATAGCATGGCATATTTGTAAAGTATTTAAATTACCAGTAAATACAACAAAGCGAATTATTTTCAATGAAATTACAAAGAAAGCAATACAAAAAGCTGTTGAAAACCCTAAAACTATAAATATGGATGTTGTTTATGCTCAACAATCAAGACAAATATTAGATATATTAATAGGTTTTAAAATTTCACCAATTTTATGGAAAAAAATATCTGTTAAGTCTGGTCTGAGCGCAGGTCGTTGCCAAACCCCTGCTCTTAGATTAATTTATGAAAATCAAAAAGAAATAGATAATTCACCAGGAACAAAAGTGTATTCAACAATCGGTTATTTTACAACTAAAAACATACCATTTGTATTAAACAAAGACCATAACGATGAGAAAGAAGTCGAAGAGTTTCTTGAAAAAACAGTAAATTACGAACATATATATGACGCTAAGAATCCAAAAGAATCGTTTAAAAAAGCTCCGACTCCATTTACAACAAGCACATTGCAACAAAGTTCTAGTAACGAACTAAAATTGTCTCCAAAAGTAACTATGAAAGCATGTCAAGTATTGTATGAGGGTGGATTTATCACATATATGCGAACAGATAGCACTACATATAGCGAAGATTTTATACAAAAAATAACCACATACATCGAAAAAACATATACAGACAAATATGTTCGTAGTGATATTAACAAATTATCTCTTCGGAATGAAAAGGACACAAAAGCACAAGAAGCTCACGAAGCAATTAGACCAACAAATATTGATTTAGAAACAGTAAGTCAAGACTTAGGAAATAATGAAGTTCGTGTATATAAATTAATACGAAGAAATACACTTGAAAGCTGTATGCCTCCGGCAAAATACAGTGTAATTAAAGCTTCGGTTAGTGCACCAGATGATTTATTCTATGATTACAGTGCAGAACAAGTAATATTTCCTGGTTGGCAAATAGTAAATGGGTATGAAAAAGTATGTGATGTATACGCGTATTTTAAAACATTGAAGAAAAAAAGCATTGTTCAATATAAAAAAATAACCTCAAAAGTTACTATCAAAAATTTAAAAACGCATTATACAGAATCACGTTTAGTTAATTTATTAGAAAAAAATGGAATAGGTCGTCCTTCTACGTTTTCATCTTTGGTTGATAAAATACAAGAACGTAATTATGTTAAAAAAACAAACGTTAAAGGGAAAAAAATTAATTGTATAGATTTTGAATTAGTCGATGATGAAATCATAGAAAATGAAAATGAAAGAGAATTTGGAAATGAAAATAATAAATTAGTTATAGAACCATTAGGTATATTAGTAATTGAAATATTATTAGATCATTTTAATGATTTATTTGAATACGAATACACAAAAAATATGGAAGATAAATTAGATGATATTGCTAAGGGCAACAAAATATGGCATACATTGTGTAAAGAATGTTTACAACAAATAAATGAATTATCCGATGGTTTGTTGGAAACAAAAGAAGAAATAAAAATAGACGATAAACATAGTTATATTATTGGTCAATATGGACCAGTTATTAAATGTGTAGAGAACAATAATATATCCTTTAAAAAAATAAAGGATACTATAGATTTTGATAAATTAAGAAATGGAATGTATAAAATTGATGATATTATAGATAATAATGTAAAACAGAGAATTATAGGTTATATTGATAAAAATCCAGTATTTTTAAAAAATGGAAAATACGGTTTATATTTTAATTATAATGATAAAAACATAGGCATAGGTGACACAGAAAAAGAGTTTAATGAAATTACAATGGAAGATTATAATATGATAATTAAGACGAAACAAACAAATAGTAATATAATACGTGTAATTGATAGCGAAACTTCTATTAGAAATGGAAAATATGGAGATTATGTATACTATAAAACATCAAAGATGAAAAAACCTAAATTTATTAAACTAAATGATTTTATAAAAGAACATGGTGTAAATAGTTATAAAACATGTAATGTCGACGTGTTAAAAAAGTGGCTAACTAAAAAATAAATATATGCAAATATAAGTAATTAAAATGTAATTATTTTTTAAAATGTAATAATTTTTTAAAATATTATTATATTTTATACTTACAATATGAGCGAACAAAAACGCTTTTCTGTATATGAATTTGATTTTACAATTATGTTGTTCCTTGCTTTTGTTGGGATATTAATAAAAATTATGTTTGAAAACACTAGTCTCAAAAATTCTAATGTTGGAACAGCATCAGCTTCCATTATTGGATATAGTTTAGTTATTATATCTGTTATTTCTCTCTTATTTGTTCAAATTGCTTTAGCAAAAGGTGATAGTTTTGATGAATCTTTCTTACCATTTATATCAAAAATGGTATTTAGTTCTATGCCAGCACTACTAATGTTAATGATTACAATGTGGATGTTATACTTACACTTTAATTATTATGAACGTATAAATAGTGGTAATCTAACAAGAGATTATTATACAGCATCATTTATATCTAGTATATTACAAATATTCCAACTTATTATACTTTTTAAATACTTTTCTAGTTCTGTTAAAAATGTAAGTGAAGATAATTCTTATACTGCTGCTTTAGAATCAAATATAACATCTATCACATATTTATTAACCATTACAAATATTATGTTTGTTGGAATTATTAATATTATTTTACAGTTTTTTTCTACTGATGGTTAACACTAAATTTATATGTAATTCCATATTCAGTATCGGTTTCCCATATACCAGATATTTTTAATGTAAAATCATTTGGCATATTATCACTAGTAAAAATGTTATTTTCAGTAAATATTTTCACATAACAATTTGTAAGTTGTTCATAAATTTTATTTTTTTTATTTTTATTACACTTATAACGTTCTAATATGTAATTTTCAATAATATGTAAATTATTTATAATAGTATCATTTTCATTGGTATTAAATATACATTTATATTTGTTGTAATACATTTCCACATTTTTAATATTTAGTTTAATTTTAATGTATATTCCATTTAATATCATTAAATCAGTAGAATATAGTATACGTATAAAATCTGAATTATCGATTACTGTATTTGTTATAGGTTTTTGAAAAAATACATTATTAATATCAAATTCGTTTATATCTAAAACAATATTCATTAAATAATATGCCATTTAATTTTTAAATAAATTTATTTTCGTATAATATAATCATTGTTAAAATTGTTTCTTTGGATATATCATTTGTATAAGATAATTTTTCTAATGTATTTTCTGCTTGATTGATTAAATTATTTAATTTGCTTTTTTTTAAAATTAAATAATTAATCCATAATTTTGACATTTCTGGGTGCGATTCTTCCTTTGATCTAAATCTAGCAATTAAATTATCGATAGATTCCATATAATATTATTATTTGTTATTAAATAAAGACTATTTGAACTAAATTATTAATGAAAATAACTGATAATCATTTTGAGAATTATTTAAATAAATATGATGAATGTGATTTGCATCCTAAATTAAAATCTGTATATGATTCGTTTCCTGATACACTTTCAGAATTAAATAATCTCATTTTTTATGGTCCATCAGGAACAGGGAAATATACACAGATGTTGGCATGTATTCGAAAATATAGCAATACAAATCTTAAATATGAAAAAAAATTAAGTATTACATATAATAAAAATACTTACTTTTATAAGATAAGTGATATTCATTTTGAAATAGATATGTCTCTCTTAGGATGTAATTCAAAACTGTTATGGAATGAAATTTATAATCACATACAAGATATAATATTAGCAAAAAGTAATAATATTGGTATTATAGTGTGCAAGAATTTTCATAATATACATAGCGAACTTCTTGATATATTTTATAGTTATATGATGACTATATCAAATATAAATTTAAAATTTATCTTATTAACTGAGAAAATTAGTTTTATACCAGATAATATAATAAATATATGTGTTATAATATCAGTTCCTAGACCTTTAAAAACACATTATAATAAATGTACAAATAAAAAACTAGATAAAAATATTAACTTATCACAAATTAGTAATATTAAAAATGTAAATTTAAATATAGAATCTTTTTTTATTAATAAACAACAACAAATATGTAACAATATTTTGGATATTATTTTAAATATTGATAATAATATTTATATAGAGTTGAGAGATAAACTATATGATATTTTTATTTATAATATAGATGTTACTGAGTGTATATGGTATATTTTAAAACATCTAATCAATAATAATCATATAAAACAAGAAGATGTAAATGATATTTTACTATTTAGTTATAAATTTTTCCAATTTTATAATAATAATTATAGACCTATTTATCATTTAGAGAATTTTATATTTTATTTAATAAATAAGATATATGGATTTAAATTGTGCTCTTAAATTATTAGAATTAAGGGAACCGTATACTCGAAAAGAATTAAGAAAACAATATTTTAAAAAGGCATTAATTTATCATCCCGATAAAAATAATGATCAAGATAGCAATCACACTTTTAATAATATTAAAGATGCGTACACATATTTAGATAATTATTTAATAGAAGAGGAAGATGGAGAAAAAGAAAATAAAAATTATGACGAAGGACACAATTATTTATTTATTATTGAAAAACTTATAAAAATGATTGCATTTACTGATTTTAATATTGTAAAGGACATTATACATACTTTATATCAAAACTGTCAAAACATATCTATTTCTACATTTGAAAAAATAGATAAATCAAATGCATTAAAATTATATTGTTATATTAATCAATATTCTAAGCTATTAGGTATTGATGAAGAAACTTTACACAAATTTAGAGAGATAATAAAGGAAAAAATACAGAATGACGAATTGATTATTATAAATCCATCTCTCAATAATTTACTTGAATCTGAAATATATATATTACAGCATAACAATGAAACATATTATATTCCTTTATGGCATGATGAAGTTATATATGAAAATGAAACGAATTCTTTAATAATTAAATGTATACCCGAATTACCTTCGCATATGTACATTGATGAATTTAATAACATACATATTAATATTAAAATGTCGGTTCAGAAGGCATTACAAAATACAAAAATATCATTTAATATAGGTGTAAAAGTATTTGAAATAAACACAAATGAGTTAAAAATTATTAAACATCAAACATATATTATTAAAAACAAAGGTTTAACTTCTATAAACCAAAATAATATATATGATGCAAGTAAAAAAAATGATATTATTGTAAATATAGAATTATATTGAATTTTTTATTGAATTTTTATTGAATTTTTAATTGAATTTTTTATTGAATTTTTTATTGAATTTTTATTGAATTTTTATTGAATTTTTATTGAATTTTAATCAGCTTTTTTCCTTCGAACTACTTTCTTCTTTACAACCTTTTTCTTAGGTTCTGGTTCTGGTTCTGGCTCTGGCTCTGGCTCTGGCTCAGGTTCTGGCTCTGTTTCTTTTGTTTTAGTTTCTACTACTTGCTCTTCATCATCATCACTATCTTCGACTTCATCATCAGGCTCTTGTTGATTCTTGAGCTTACTAGTTTCTTCACTAGTGAGCTTAATCATACATCTTCCCTTAAAGCTTGCACGTGGTTTGACTACTGCTTGTTCTAGACGCCATGTAACACCAAACTTACCATTTGCAAACCAAATTCCACCACATCGGATTACAGTAGCTACATTTGTTGCTTTTGGAATTAGTTCAACTGGACCACTAGGGCTAGATTCATCTGGAAAGATGTGATTATAGTCTACATCGAAGATATCACAGTTGAATTTGTCATCCCAATAATCAAGCTTTACACGTAGAGTTGGTGACCTTTCCATATTAGGCTCACCTGTATTAGGATCCTTAGGATATTGTAGCATTGGATGAAATAGAGCATCAACTACTTCAGCTGACATCTTACTTTTACCGAACCAATCTTTACAGTTTTCGACTGCATCACTCTTAATTTTATCTTGAAGCCTAATCATAGTATCAAGAAACGCACTTGTTTCGTCTGTTTTATAATCTTCTTGAGGGAACTGAAGCGACATATTATAGGTTTTCTTTCCAGATGTATCATCAACATATTCATTAACACCCCATGTAAGCATCAAAGGTGTGCTTAGGTTAAGAACAGTATTGGTCTTAGAGCTTTGAATATTAATACTTTTGCCACCCGATTTGTTAATCTTAGGCTTTGAATATTTAATATCCTTCTCAGTGTCAAGACTGGTCGCGTTAATAATGAGTTTTTCTACTTGGCTGCTCATACTTATTGTTATATATATATGGGTTGGCTCTAAATCAATTTTTTTTTATAATGTTTGGAAAATTAGATGATTTAAACCCATCAATCCATTTATCGTAATAAAATAGTATATTATTTTATATTTTTTGCAAATGTTAGATTGATATTAATTAAGTATTCAAATATTGTCATTTAAAATAATATTATTGAAAAATATAATATTATTTTAAAGTTTTAATTATTTATGGTATTTAAGCAGAAGAATCGGCGGCACTCGACTTAGCAAAGTGAGGACTCATGTACTTCTGGAGATTAAAGTAAGTTAGTTCATCGTTGGACTTTAACTTAAGAAGAGACGAAAGCTTCTTATCAGCGTTGATTACACGACCATTGTCCTTGTCCTGTAGCTTGTGCTCACGAATGTAAGCATTAATCTCACGTGTTACCTCAGTGCGGGCCATCTCAGAACCCTTGGCCTTTCCGAGGAAAGTAGCAAGCTCGTCACTAATCTTGGTAGGCTTTACGAAGCCACTAGGCGAACGGTTACCCTGCTTGCGCTTTCTCTTCTGGCTGGCCTTCTCGGCTACCTTAAGCTCACGAATAGCCTTCTTCTCAAGCTGACGGAAATCGGCCTTGAGTGAAGAGATCATTTGATTCACAGTTTGTAGCTTAGTCATAAACTCGAGGAACTCGCCACTAATCTGAGGAACAACAGTCGATTCGGCCTGCTGAACAACAGGAGTCTCATCAACAGGCTTTGCAACCTCCTTCTCAGGGACAGGAGCAGTCTTCTTGGCAGCCGGCTTCTTAGCCGACTTGGGAGCGGTCTTAGCGTTAGTGGTCTTTTTTACCATACTATATTATACTCTATAGGTTCTTTTTTAAGTGTTTTAACGCAAATATATTATATATTAACACCTTAAACAATCTTAATTTGTAGAAACAGATTGATATAACCACGGTAGATTCTCTGCCGCATCAGTATTTACAAGAGTTAATGCACATAATATATAATTAGCACCTAAAGATTTACTAGCATTATTGATACCACGACTAATCATACATTCCATAATAAATAATGCTTTTTCTTTTAATTTTAAAATATGTAAAATTGGTAATCTAGCTACATCTACATTCATAAAAGGATTACCAGAAGGAGGACATATTTCACGTTTTGTATGAATGCTTAATTGTGCTCTATAATTCCAAATATCATATAGTTCTCTTATAAATCTAATTAAATTTATTCGATTTAATGAGGTAAACCAATTCACATCTGTATAATTTCCTAAATTATCTATATCCTGAAATACCGATATAGTTTTGAATTTTATTTGTTCATCAATTGATAATTCGGGAGGTTTATCTATTTTGGTTTTAATATTAAAACCACATAATTTATGCTTTTTTATTAAATTAAATAAATCGATAATTACATCTTGTGATATTTGTTGCCTATTAAATGGATTATGGATTTGTTTTTGATTGTTAGGTCTAGAATGTAAATAAAGATTACATAAAGACAAAATATCAAAACCATATATTTGTTCACTACTGTCTTTGTAACTAAAAAACTGTTCATATGGTATATCTTCTACTGTGTCCATTGAGAGAAAATCAACACTATTAATACATAATTTACGATTAAATAAAGCTGGACCCTTTAATTTATTACATTTTAATAGTATAAATCTTCTCCAAGTTTTTTGAATTAATATTGCATATTTAGAATTAAATAAAAAATCATATATTCTATTTTTTAATTCATTTTTATTTCCAGATTTCTTTAATTTATAATGACTACAAATTTCTTTTAATTGTGGAACTTTGTAGTTAATTTTATTTAATAATTCAGAATCATCATAACTTGGGATTTCAAAATTATTATCATTTATCGTATTCTTTTTTTTTTTTAAATTAGACATATTACAATAACTAAACATTTATATTTATATTACTATTCTATATTGTTAGTCTACAAATATGAAATTGTGTTCCTTTAAAAACCCCATTAGTTCGTATTTATGAATAGGACCATTAAATATTTTAATATTTTTATATTTATCTATATTCATATTACTTGTATCAAACATTAAATAACTAACACATAATTTGTAATAATCATCAATATAATTTGTATTATTACATAACCATTCATAAAAATTAGTTCCTTTTTTATTGTTAATATATTGGCGATAATATTTCATGGTAGTATATAAATCATTTTGAGTGTCACAATTATAATCCGTTCCCGAAACAACACATATTTCTTTAAACTCAATCATAGGAACATTTAATTCTTTTAAGATTTCTCGTGTATTGTATAACAATGCTGTATTTGTAAACAAATTAAAATGTCTAATAACTCTTGGACATCCATATATGAACAGATCCATATCATCACTCATGCACCCCCACACTATGTTTTTAATTACAAGTTTTGCACATAAAGCATCCGCTTCTCCATCAGAATCATAATACGTTATTCCTGACAACTTTAGTAGTTTCTTAACACTGCAAATATCTTGATAATTAATGTGAATGGTTCTTTTTTTTAAGTTATTAATCTGATTTTGTATCATATTATATTCCTTACTATTTTCATTTAAATTTTTAAGATTTTCAGTCAAAATATTTATTGAATCTAAAGCCTCCTGTTTTTTTGCTTTTCTTTCATTTAACAGCATTTTTTTTTCGGGAGGTGGCTTCCCATCAAATATAAACACTGGAATAATGTTATAAGCTCTAAATATAAATATCATTTTATACATATATTCAATCAAATCGCCTTTTACCTTAAAATTATACATATAAATACTTGCATCGATGGCTATTTTTTTATTTGCCAATAAGTTTATATTGATTCGTTGTATTCCTTTCTTACAATTACTATTCATATATTGATTCAAATATCTAATTCCCATTCTTAAAATAACTTAAAATAGTAGATTATAATCAATTTTTATTTTAAAAATTGATTATAATTACACTTGTAACTAATAATTACAAATGGAAGTAAATATAAATTTTGATGAAGCATCTAAATTATGGAGAGAAAATAAGCATTATTTAGGTAATGGAACTTACAAATATATTTGTATGGCTATTACTAAGAAAAATACACAATGTTTAAAGAAACCTTTAAAAAACTGTAAATATTGTCATATTCATAATAAAAATACTATTCAGTAACTTCCAATTCTATACATGACATTCTAGCTGTATTCAATAAAAAATGACTATTCTTACTTTTTTTTTTTAATTTTCCAAGTACAATAATCGAATCCATCAATTCATTTTCTTTATATAAAGCTGTTATTAATTTTATAAAATTATCATTATTGGTATTTGGTTTGTATTTTATAAAAGAAGTGTTATTTATGAAACACCAATTTAAAAAAGTTGTATATTCATTCATCAATATTCCACCCAATATAAAATAACAAAATGCATTTGATTGTTCTTTGTATAATGTATTTCTTAAACCTTTACTAATTTGACTATTAGTCCATAAATCCTTATAATTTAATCCCATAAATGCTAATATTTTATTCATTTGCATAATCGAAAACATTCGTTCTGCTTGTAATGAAAAATTTAAAAATAATTTGAAATCGTTTTTATTTTTAGATGATAAATAAGAACAGAAACTACAGTTCATAATACGAGCCCAAACCTCTGTATATGTTTCTGCAATATTAAATGTAGAATCAATAGGAAAGATTTTACTTATTTCACTTTTTAATTTATTATTATCGCGTCCATCTATATCTAATCCATAACTGTGGAATGTTTCATGAATAAATACTTTAAACCATTCTTCACTCCGATATATAAATATTTCATTATCCGGCACACATCTGTATGTCATACCTGTATTAATATGGTCGTATCCTATTATTTCTGTTTTACTTTTAGGTAATACTTTTTTAATAGGAGTTAAATAAAAATATATTTTTAAAGTGTTGGAGCAATTCTTGGTCGTGTATTTATTACATATATGCAACCACATTATGATAAATTTAATATAAGTATTATATTTATCAATATAGTTTACTTCATCATCACTAAATAAGCTAAAAATTATATCTATTTTTCTTCTATGTATAGAGAAACTATAGATTAATTGTTTTTTTATATAATTATTAATGTAATCTTTTATAGTATGTGAATAATGATTACTTGAAAAGCTATCAGGAAATATTAAATCATTTTTATTAACCAATTTAATATTTACATTAGTGATAATTTTGTTGTAATATTTATCACTACTTTGTAAATCTTCAAATATTATATCCATTACATCTGATATTTTTGAAATTTTGTTTTTATTTTTAATGTTTTTAAATTTTGGTAATAAATGATTTAAGATTATACTAGAATCATTCGAAAACTGCATAATATATAGTAGAGAGATATTTTAAACCCATTTATTTATTTACTTATAATTCGCTTCTGATTTTCATTAATGAATTATATACCACTGGTTCCGAACCTTTAATAAATAGTTGTAATTTTGCGCGTTTGGTTGACTTCAACAAATGGGTAAGGTCTTTATTTTGAGTAAATTTTGCACGCATACCATCTTCTAAAACCTTTTCATGACGTCCATTAAAAAAATCATCATCTACACTTATTTTCTTCTTACTTCCTAATTCGCGTGCCTTTTTAGGATCACGTGAAACGTGACTGTTTGAATTTAACGAAAATAAGTCATAGTGTTCAGGATTATTCCGTTTATATTTTGAACCCTGATAATAATGTTCAACTGTTAACCATTTCTTGTTATCTAATATAAATTCTTGTTCCCAAAAATTAGACAATTTTTTAC
>TARA_B100001121_G_scaffold35267_2_pt1 | contig 12713 bp, 11 predicted proteins | sample TARA_B100001121 | Tara Oceans TARA_B100001121 (sample SAMEA2622817) | marine metagenome | biome: marine biome (ENVO:00000447); feature: surface water layer (ENVO:00002042); material: "saline water (ENVO:00002010), including plankton (ENVO:xxxxxxxx)" | depth 5 m
ATGGCGAACTGTGTATTCCATAAAAATATCAATTCCTTCGTGAATCCCACGCTCCTGAAGCGTACGAATAATCTCCAAACCTGTCGCGTCACCGACGTGCGCTAATCGAGGAAATGTGTGGCCTCCAAAGTTCCTTTGATTGATTAAATTCTTGTTGGTTCTGTCAAATACAGCGCCCCACTGTTCCAATTCTCTGACCCGGTCAGGTGCCTCTTTCGCATGATACTCCGCCATTTGCCAGTTTGCCAACCACTTACTACCTTTCATAGTGTCATGGAAGTGAACTTTCCAACCGTCTCGAGGATCAGCATTTTGTAATGCAGCAGCACAGCCGCCTTCCGCCATCACAGTGTGTGCTTTACCAAGTAATGATTTGGTTATTATTGCGGTTTTTGCGCCACTTCTTGCCGCTTCAATCGCAGCTCGTAAACCTGCGCCGCCTGCGCCGATTACCACGACATCATATTCGTACTTGTTGAATTCTTCAGCCATCATGTCACCTCAAAACAGAATAAATTTCCAATCGGCTAAACCGGTAAAATAACCCTCATTGACCGCGAAAACCCAAAGGTCCCCAATGAAAACAAACGACAGCGAAGTCCAAAACCAAAACCCATGAGAGCGATTAGTTAGGCTCAGTCGGCCAAATAACTTGCCTCTAATTCTGCTAATCCCAGTGGTCCATCGGTCCAGCATACCACCTGCAAGATGTCGCAAAGCATGGCATGATGTAACATACATCGTCAGTAAGAATGCCTCAAAAGCCATCACAAGGGTTCCCACAGAGAAACCATATCGGCCTCCCTCAAAAGTCAATGTGTGGGTAACATCCCACCACTTTATGGCAATTATTATAATCGCAGCATACAGGAAGTACCGATGCAAATTATTGAGGATAAAGACTCTTTTTTCACCCTTGTAACCAAGCTTCTTATTGATTTCTGGTTCATCAACCCAGCATGCAGTCGGACTCGCAAAGAATGTGCGATAGTAGACCCTCCTCATGTAATAGCAAGTTCCTCTGAAACCGAATGGAATCCACAGCACAAGAATTGCTGCGTTAACCCAGTTAGGATGATTCCATTCTGATAAACCAAACAGTTTCCACTCCAAAACATTGGGAGAGAAAATTGGTGACATAACTGTGCTGCCATCTAACTCATATGAAATTCCAGTATCATAAAGAAACAATCGCCAGAATGTGTACAGTAGCGCTAAGGTTAGAGCAAGCCCCATAGCCAATGGCTGCGACCACCAATTATCAACCCGATTTGTGCGGCCCAGTCCGTTGATTACAGGCAGTTTAATTCCTTCACCCAAAGATTTCACCGCCTTCCCCCCCCGGGGACGACTAAGGCAACCCTATCTGTCGCAGTCTTTTAGGTTGATTATTGAGATACCAATTAGGTTGAAATGTATTCTGCGATTTCCCAAGCTTCTTGAAGCATTGAGAAATTGGCCCAATATGACTTTGATTGCCACATTTTTATTCCATCTTGCCCGATTAATTGGACTGTGGGTGTGCCCGGATTATTAAAGCCCTCATAAACCGAAAATTCAGTTGGCATACCAGTGTCGAAATCTAGGATTTTGTCGTTTTCTTTAGGCAGGACAATTGGCCATGGCGTGTAATATGAATTATTGTCCTTTGTGCCAAAAACCTCCATTACTTGGTCCGATGATTCAATTTCAGCCCATCGGTGTAGACTTATGACATTCAGCGATGATTGGTTTACACTTTCATTGTCTATCGCCTCTCGAATCATTTCAGTCCAATCGTGACAACCAGAACAACCAGCGGCAATCCACAATACCAATACGGGTTTAGATTGCAATGCTTCTTTGAGGCTAAATTCTGCTCCTGCATCTTCACTGCGATCAAGTGTCTCAGCAGTGAATGTCAACTGCAATGGTGGATTTGATGACTCATTTAGCTCAACGGGTGCCGTGCAACCGGAGAGGAGAATCATTATGCTGAGTAGCGCAGTGATAAATCTAGGCTGCATGTCCCTCACCGGAAGCATGATTTCGCTTCGTTGAGCCCGAGGTTCTGTTGGCGACTTTTGGTTTCTTAACGTCTGGGAACCAATTGCTTACTCCGTTCCAGTCAGGATCTAGGCCCAAGTCTGCAAGAAGCAATTTGCTACTTATTCGAGCGCTCTCGAAAATTGTTGGCAAACCGCTACCAGGGTGTGTTCCACCGCCAACTATGTACAGATTCTTAGCCTCTTCAAATCGGTTTTGCGGCCTCTTCCATAGCATCTGACTTAGGTTGTGAGCAAGGTTGAATACCGCTCCACGATAGATATCTGATGCACCCCAGTCATCGGGGGTTACAATCGTCTCTGAGATAATATGGTCGGCGACATCATCGTAGCCTAGCTTTGCCATTTGCTTGATAATAACGTCTCGGTACTCGTCTTTGATATCTTCCCAGGTTATTGATTCATGGGTGTTTGGCACCGGCACTAGTACATACAAGGTTGAGCATCCTTCTGGAGCGAGTTGGGGGTCTGTTACACAGGCGTTTTGAACATACAGTGATGGGTCATCCCAAGTGATTTTGTGATTGGTTATGTCATTCAAGTTTTCTTCATAGCGCTGTGAGGCATATATTTGGTGGTGAGGTTGGTCGTCGTAAGTCTTGTCCATACCGAGGTAAAGCATGAATGTCGAACATGAGTAACCCTTCTTTTCCAGCTTCTTGTTGGACCATTTCTTTCGCTTTTCGTCCGGCACCAATGTGGTCATTGCATGAGCGAAATCTGCGTTTACCACGACTTTGTCGGCGTAGATAGTTTCGTTTTCAAGTTTGACTCCAACTACCGTTTTCCCCTCATAGATAAGTTCCTTCACCGGCGTGGATGTTCTAATTTTAGCACCGAACCTTTCAGCGATTTTCGCTAGTTTTGGCGTTATTGAGCCAAGGCCTCCTCTGGCGTGGAATATTCCATGTTCGTATTCTAAGAACGCCAGAATGGTAAATAGTGAAGGGGCATGGAACGGACTCATTCCTAGGTATTTGGTTTGGAAAGACATCGCTAGTCTAATTCTTTCATCATCAAAATTCTTTCGTAAATCACTCGCTACTGATGCCCATGGCTTCAGCACTTTAGCGACTCGCAAGGCTCGCTTTGTGAACAGATTCGAGGGCCCTGTCCACGGCGTTTGCAAACAATCCTTCGAAAGGTCGAGTTTCATTCTGTTATCCTTAACATATTTTTCAAAACCTCTCGCATTTTTGTCGCCGGACAACTCACGAATTCTCTGGGTCATCAAATCTAGGTCGCTGGTTGCATCGATTTGACCACCAGCACCAAAAACAAGTCTGTAAGAAGGATCGGTCAGCGGAATAAGTTCCAATTCCTTGTGAGCATCTAATCCAACCGCTTGGAATATTTGTTCGATTACTTCTGGGTAATGGAAGAAGGTTGGGCCGCGGTCGTAAGTAAATCCGTCTTTGTGAACTAGTTTGGTTCTACCGCCAACCTTGGATTCTTTTTCAATCACGGTTACGTCTACGCCTGAGTGAGCAAGTAGCATTGCGCTTGCTAGCCCTCCGGGACCTGCGCCAACGATAATTGCTGTAGGTTTTGTCTCTGCTTGCATGATGGCAAATCATCAAAACAGACATATAAAGAAGAGTTTATTTCCACGGCAATCCTGCACTAGTTGCTTCTTTTCTAGCGGCTATTTTTTACAATGTTATCAATCACTCTATGTACTGATAGTAACGCGCCTTCAACACTTCCGTGATAGGTGTTGTCGCCACAGCAATTGGTGACAGTTGATTTAGATAAATTATCAAAATCCTCGCCAGAGAACTCCGGCAGTGCAGACTCAATAAATTGAACATCTAAAGTTCGCCAATCATTAACCTCATTCGGGAACCACTGATGTAATTCTTCTTTGACCGAATCTTCAATCGCTTGCTTCGACGACAGACCGTGCTTGTTAGCATCCTCAGCCACCACGGTGACCGTTATAAGAGCCTGATTTAGCGGAGCATAACTAGGCTGAATATCCGATGGTACTGCCAAATGAGAGATTAACTTATTTTTTGATTTCAAATTAGAATTGAGCATTATGTATCTGCCATTTAAGGGAGATTTTGTTGCAGCAAAGTGCAAGGTCCAAACTCCTCTAGTTAACTTTGAATTATTGTTAGGAAAGGCTTTGATAATTGCATCATATTCAAACTCCTCCTCCCCGTTACTTAGTTTACGTTCCCCGATAACTGAGATGTTAGAGTTAAGCATCAATGAAGTACTTGTTAGACGGTCAAAAATTTGTTGTGGACACGCTGAAATTCCGTCCTCCGGCAGCACCATATCTCCCCTTGACATGTTCTTGAAAACGAAGTCAAACATTCTGGAGTCGGTACGAAGTTCAGTTTCAAGAAATATTCCCCCGAATAAAGGGGTGAAAAATCGGTCGATGAATGATTGACTAAATCCTTTGGATTGTAGATAGTCAAGCGTTGTTTGTGATTCTTTTTGAAATATATCTGTATCCTTAAGTCGACTCAGTTTAATTCTAAGCAATCCGACCCTAAGTAGGTTTAGCGGAGAAGTGAACAGGCTAAAAGCCCCAAGAATTCCTTTTACCGGGCGTCTAAAAGGGTCACTAAATCGCCAAATTTTCGGACTCTTATGATCCGGCCTAATAATCAACGCTCCTGGTTCAAACGCTCGACAACTCATCGCTTGGTAATCTAACACTTTGCTAGCCAGAGGATAGCCTGTTTGAAGAACATGAAATCCTCTATCAAGGACGAAGCCTGATTTCTTTTCGCTTTTCATCCTGCCGCCAATTGAATTACTTTTTTCATATAGGTCGACGGTGTAGCCGTGTTTTTCAAGTAACAAGCAAGCGTATAAACCGCTAATTCCAGCACCAACGACGGCTGCTTTTTTCATCACATCACTCAAGCCGTAGTTGCATCAATACCCAACTTGACTCTAAATTCGTCAAGGTACGGGCCCATAGACTTGATTAGTAGGACTTCAGGATGAGTTCTAATTACTAATCCATCAAGATACATCAGAGCCCTTATGATTGGGAATGCTTCTTCACCAAATTCTGCATTAGCTAACTCTACTGCTGCTCTCACGGTCTGCATCATAATTCTTGTCAGACTTTGCTCTCCTACAGGTTTCTTTTCAAAGTCTGCATATATCTCATTCATGCGATTCAGATATTTTTGCATTTTCTTACCGTTGGGTTTCTTTGTTGTCATGTCTAGTAACGACATAAACGCAGAATGCATCTCTTGGCGAGACAGATGTTCAAAGAAATTAAACAGCGATCTGTTGACAAACGATGGCGCATGACATATTGCTCCGTTATCGATGAACACAAATCGTCCTTCCTCGTCAATGATACAATTTCCTGGGTGCAAGTCTCCATGAAAAGTTCCAATTCCGAATAAATACGCACCGTGAATTCTGAACAATTCCAACAACGTTGACCATTCTAATGACTTACTTTCGATTCCCTCTTCGAGTGAAATACCCTCAATGAACTCCGACACCAATACATTTTCGTTGGATAATTTTGGATAATACTTTGGAAACCTCAATTTTGGAGTGGGAAATTCCTCAGCGATTTCCGATTGGATTTTCTTCAGTTCTTCCGCACCCAGAATTTCGTTCCGTAAGTCTAGTTCTCTAGTGGTGTAATCGGCAACATGGTTCAATAATGCCATCGGGTTACCTACTTTGCGAAGTCTTGGAGAGAATATCAAAAATATCCGTAACCAAGACTTCATCCTATCGACTTCTTGTCTGAATTTGACTGCGTTAGCTTGTTTAACGAATTTAATAACCACCTCATCACCGTTGAGTAGCGTGGCTCTATGCACTTGGCCAACTGAGGCCGCTGCAAGTGGGGTGGGGTTGATTGATTTGAAATTGTCAAAGAAATTTGGAATTGCCTTACTTCTGAGGGTTTCCTCCCAATCTTCTGGAGGGATTGAAGCAGCATGTTGGTATAATTGTTGAAGTTGTTTACACTTTTCTTCGCCCAACAAATCAGGCCTCAATGCAAATATTTGGGCGAGCTTTACAGCCATTAAGCCCTGACGTTGAATCCAGTCTAAATCAGCAGGTTTCTTGCGCATTATCTGGCGCATGAACCTAATGAATGTCAGCATTCGCATATCGTGAAACCCTTTCTTTGAGTTTATCAATACATGTATATTTCAATCGTCACTGTCTTCCACGAAAATTAGTGTATAGCGCCATAATTCATCGTCGCTTTGATCTTCCTCTCGTCTAATTCTCACATTACTTTCTTCGGGATATCTTGAATTTAACGCCCCTTCGATTATACCATCGTCTAATTCCCACAATGGTAACACATCCTTGTCTTGAACAGGTGGATGGGTTAAATTTACTTTGATATGAAAGAACGGTACAGTGTCATACTCTAACTCTCCAAGACCTGCATACTCCCACCAGTCCATGAGTTCGCTGAGAAATTCAACGTGGCCTTCGATATTTCTCAAACTAAATGCTAATTCAGAGCCGATGCGATGACCGACCTGTCGGAGCATTGTTTTGATATCTATGCCGAGTTGTTGAAGGCTGAATACTGTCCCATCTTGTAGGGCGGCTCTCGCTTGATTGATTTCGCTACTCGATGCAAGGAAGGAATCAGGGTTAAACGGTGTGTCCTCATCTGGCAATTCACCGCTAAAGTCCAAAGCCTCTCTAAACTGTTCAAGAAATGAACCTTCACCGATAGTTAATCTCAGTGGGTCGACGATTCTTTCTTCGGTAAATCGTTTCTTTGCACTATCGAAATCGACTGCTCGATTCCAAATTGCCATCATAAACTCATAGTGAGAAGAGGCAAAAACTTCTGATGATACTACTAACGCAGCATCCTCTCTACCTCTGCCAACCGGGTTTTGTTCGACAAACAAGAATTGTATAACATCGCTTTGATCCTTCAGCACACCCAGTGAATTAACTTCATCTGAATGCCGTATTTCAACTGAATCATGCAGCTGGTCAAAGAATTTAAGGGTCCTTCTATCTAGTTGAGCTAATACTTTGACAATTGCTCCTCGCTCTGCTGCAGAGTTAATCTCATCGATGGATGGAGACCTGCATAGGTGCAAAATCCCATACCTACCTAGAAACAATACTACCTGCCCTTCGGCTTCATTAGCCAACTCGCCAATTTTTTTCTGTATGTGATCTCTGCCTTTCAATACTGCAAACTTTGCACTAGTATCTTCCCGAGCATTGTCCGCCTCAAGAGCGTCTTCTGTTGCACCGGACATAATACTCTCAAATGCTTTGGTAGTTCTATCGATTCGCGATTTTTGGTCTTTAATTAACTTCTTAAACAGTACTGGCAATGAAGAGCAAGAGAATTTCATTGGACGGTCTGCGGTAACGTTGACTAGGCCAATTTGCGTCAAACGAGATAGAGAATTATAGGCATCAAGACGATTTGTTCCCAGTTTTTTTGCTAGGTCGCTAGCCTTCAATTCTTTTGAGGACGACAACAATACAAGAGAGCGCGCCTCTCTATCTGTCAGTCCTGCTTCTTCAAATAACTCTACCCAGTCCATTACATCACCTACCAGATAATTTACTCAATGTGTTGAGAATTTTAGCAACATGTCTGCGTGGCCGAAACAGCCAATCATAGCAGTAGTGTATTGTTCTGTCTGGACCGATTAAGAAGGATGACTTGCCGGGGAATTTACCAAGAAACATCGGAACTGCGTAAGCGTTTGCTACCTCTCGATCAGGATCGCTGAGCAACGAGAATGGAAGTTCTAACTCCTCTTTGAAACGCCTGTGGTCTTCTGCTGAGTCTTCGCTAATTCCGATAATTTCTACTGGTGGAGTTAGCGATTGGAACAGGTTGTATTGTTCTTTAAAATTTAGACAGCCACGCTTACATGTAGGGGAGCCGTCCTTAGCGTAAAAGAACAGAACTTTCCATTTGCCGTCATAATCTTCTAGCTTTACACTCTCACCTGTACTGGATTCTAGTGTGAAATTCGGCGCTATTTGGCCTATCAATTCCTTAGTCATGTCCCAACCCCGATTTATAGGCAGGGAGACTATTCATTAAAAACGAATGGGAGAATGTGCCCCATTCTCTTTGCCTTGGTTAGTAGATAGCCTTCGTTGTGTGAACCAAGGCCTTCGATGTGTTCAATACGATTTACTATACTGATGCCATTATCGACCATGCCCTTGATTTTGAGTGGGTTGTTGGTCATCAATCTGATTTTAGTAACCCCGATAGACTTCAACATTTGAGCACAGAAGCCATAATCTCTGGCATCCGGGGGGTGGTTTAGCATTAGGTTAGCATCTAGTGTATCAAAGCCTTGATCTTGGAGTGCATAGGCTTTGATTTTTTCATGAAGCCCTATGCCTCTACCTTCTTGTCGGAGGTATAGAATAGCCCCACAGCCTTCTTCCTGTATGCGCTGCATAGAGGCTTTTAGTTGAGGTCCACAATCACACTTCAAGGATGTGAATGCATCACCAGTAAGGCACTCAGAGTGAATTCTTACAAGTGGTATTCTGTTTGTTTGTTCTAATCCTACCGATAAGATAGAATGTTCCGAGCCATTCTCGTCCACCATAACTCGGATACGAAAATTTCCGTATTCGGTGGGCAAAAATGCTTCAGCTTCAATTTTCATTGGGTCAATGGTTCCGCTTTCCATGTACGTAGATTCTTAGGTTTGACTTATAATGACATGTTTAATATCGAGCACGCTCGAAAACACCGCTTTATATCCTCCGGGATTTAATTACTTTCCATGGGTAGCGTCCGCTGTGATTTAGGAGTTGCAGCAGTTATCACCGAGTCAACCAAGGTATTATTGGTCAAAGAGGCTGCTGGAAGGTACTCTGGACATTGGGGGCTACCCAAAGGCTACGTTGATGATGGTGAATTACCTCGTGATGCTGCATTGCGAGAACTTAGGGAAGAATGTGCAGTAGATGGAAAAGTCACCGGGATATATGCAATCAGGGAAAATCTCACAGACATTGGCCCCGCAGTTTTCATCGCCTACAGCGTCAAACTGTTACCAGGTCAAGTTCCTACGCCAGCGAGTGAGGTCACTGAAGCCAAATTTGTTTGTCAGAGTAATTTTGACGATATTTTGTGGGTTAGTGAAGCAATGAAATCAATAGCAACAAATGCCCTTAATCAAACACCATTTTCCACAACCGATTACTCAAAACAGCGAGGATATCCTTACCTCTTACATCAAAATACGGAGGTAAGCCTGTGATATCAAATATCAGTGACAGAGTCAAGCTCGTCAATGATAAGCCAATCAATAAAGATGGCGAGTTTATCCTATATTGGATGATCGCAACAAGACGATTTAACTACAATGCGTCGCTACAATTTGCTGCTGAACTAGCCGAAAAACATGCGGTGCCACTACTAGTAGTCGAAGAAATTTCCACCAGCCACAAATTTGCGAATGACCGCATCGCAACATTCATGATTCAAGGAATGGTAGAGAACATTTCTACGTTTAGGGACAACAATATTCGATATATTCCCTGGGTAGAAACTCCACTAAGCGGACCGATAGGTTTGCTGAAAGAAATTGCCGGTCGTGCTAAGATTATTGTCAGCGACGAATTCCCAACATACTATCCTAGGCGCGCCATTGAAGCCGCTAGCAAGTCCATTCCAATACAGATGTATACTGCCGACTCCAATGGCGTTATCCCAATGTCTTGGACAGAAAGCGCGCACACCACTGCTCATGGATTTAGAAGATGGGTCCACAATAATTTTAGCCGTTGCCCGGAAACATGGCCGCAGAGAAACCCAATACCAAAAAACGGTAACTTGTCGATGAGTGATGAATTATTTTCTTCAATAATTGACAATTGTAGCGTGAAATTACCGCCATTTGAGTGGTTATGGCGCTGTTCAGAAGGCGGCTCAGTAGGACGTAAAGCCCTGTCAGCGATCGATATCGATCATGATGTCGAACCTGTGAGAATGGCCACTGGAGGTCGAACCACCGCCAAGAGAAAACTCGCTTCCTTCTTGACTAACAATCTTGAACGGTATCATTTGGACCGCAACAGCGTGGATAACCCCGCAGTTAGTGGTCTGTCACCATGGCTACATTTTGGACACATCTCTTCCATCGAAATCGTTGAACAAATCCTCAACCAGAATGATTGGAGTCCAGAACACATAGACATGGCTAGGAAGGGTTCTAGAGAAGGTTGGTGGGGTTTGAGTCAAGGAGTTGAGAGTTTCTTAGATCAAATTATTACATGGCGCGAACTAGGTTTCAATAACGCTCACCACAATACCAACCATAACAAATACGAATCAATTCCTGAATGGGCAAAAAAGACTTTAGCTGAACATTCCGATGATGAAAGAGTATTGTACACCTTTGAACAAATTGAAAATGCAGAAACTCACGATGAGATTTGGAACGCTGCACAAAATCAACTCGTTAAAACCGGAATCATACACAACTACCTACGAATGCTGTGGGGCAAAAGAATTCTTGAATGGGCCTCGACCCCTGAAGAAGCTGCTGAATGGATGATTCAACTTAACGACAGGTATGCCTTGGACGGAAGAGACCCTAACTCATACACCGGCATATTTTGGGTTCTAGGTCGACACGACAGAGCATGGGGTCCAGAACGAGCAATTTTTGGCAAGATTAGGTACATGTCATCTGAAAACACGAGGAAAAAGATGAATCTAAAGCCATACCTGCAGCAGTATAGGAGCCGTTGAAATGAGCATTGTTTTCGAACATGAAACTCATCTTGAAAATACCATTGAAGAAGCGTTTGAATGGCACGAGAGAAAGGGTGCATTCAGGAGGTTAATGCCGCCGTGGGAACTTGCCGAGGAAGTTCGTGCGGACGACAACTTGAAAGAGGGTTCACAGCGGATTTTTAAATTCCCGATGGGGCCAGTAAAAATGAGTTGGGTCGCCCAACATACAGCATACAACCCACCGCATTCGTTTGAAGATATCATGTTGAAAGGACCCTTCAAATCCTGGCACCACACACACAGTTTCGAGGTCACTTCAGATGGGAATGTAATGATTCATGATAAAGTGAATTACAAGTTGCCGTTAGGGTTTTTGGGCAACCTCGTGGCTGGGAGAATGATCAAAAAGCGACTTAGTCGTATGTTCACCGCTAGAGAAATAAGACTTGAACGCGACTTGAAGCGACATGCTGAATTTAGTCATCTAGCAAAGAAAAAAATTCTCGTTGCAGGGTCCTCAGGACTAATCGGTCGCCAACTGGTTGCGTTCTTAGATACTGGAGGTCACGATGTTTGGCGTTTGGTTAGAAGAAAACCCAAGGCGGGAGAAAAGGAGATAGAATGGTATCCGGCTCAGCAAAAAATAAACCCAGTTGAACTCGAGGGATTTGATACTGTAATTCATCTCGGTGGTGCCGGTATCGGTGATAAAAGGTGGTCCAAAAAACGAATGAAGCTAATCGAGGAAAGCCGAACAACTAGCACTAAGTTTCTGTCAGAAACTATTGCCAATCTAACAAGCAAACCGGCATCATTCATTGTATCTAGTGCTGTTGGGTGGTACGGTGAAAGAGGCGATGAAGAACTCAACGAAAACTCCGAACCGGGCCAAGGATTTCTACCCACAATCTGTGCGAAATGGGAAGCATCATGTCAAGCAGCTCGGGATTCGGGTATTCGAACTGTCAACCTTAGAACTGGAGTAGTTCTTGACGCTACTGGTGGAGCACTAGGAAAGATGTTGTTGCCTGCCAAACTTGGGGCTGGAGGGCCTATAGGTCGAGGCAAACAATGGTATAGTTGGATTTCGATGGATGACCAAATTTACGCAACTCACTACCTTGTCATGAATGATGAATGTGAGGGGGCGTATAACCTAACTGCGCCAAACCCTGTGCAGCAAAAGAAATTCGCTAAAATCCTGGGTAAAGTCTTGAGACGTCCTGCATTCATTCCAACCCCCCCATTCGGTATTTGGATTTTATTCGGCAAAATGGGAGTAGCATTAACCACTGAGAGCACCAAAGTATTGCCGAAAAAGTTGCTTGATGCAGGATATCGATTCGAACACGATGAATTAGAGCCTGCATTGAGAGATTGCCTAGGAATTTGGTAAGACTAGAAGTTTAGTCTTGGCTTTTTGATTATTCCCAAAGCGAATTGTAACTTGCGGTAGAAACTCATGCTAAGCCTTCTGGTGAAGACATCGCCATTTCTTTTCATGGCTTCCTCAAGGATAGCATCGTATGCGGCACACATCAAGGATGGCGAGTATCTGGAATCCTTGTCTAGGAGGGACAATAAGCCTACAGCATTTTTCCGGTGCATCATTACATGATCAAGATAATGCCGCATGAATTCTTGCCAGCCTTTTGACGAAGAGAGTTTGCCAGATTTTAGATCGGTTTCCGTAATACCGAATTTTGCCAACTCTTCAGCTGGCATGTAAACCCTATTCCTGCTGAGATCTTCTTGGATATCTCTCAGCACGTTGACCATCTGTAGGTAAATTCCCATTTCCACAGCATGTCTTCTAGCATTGGGATCATTGTAGCCATAGATTTCTACTAGGCAGAGACCTACAGTAGACGCAACTCGGTAACAGTACCGTCGCAAATCCTCAAAGTTTTGGTAGTCAGAATCATACAGGTCATCTTCCATGCCTGAAATTA
>TARA_B100001121_G_scaffold77467_1_pt1 | contig 12712 bp, 6 predicted proteins | sample TARA_B100001121 | Tara Oceans TARA_B100001121 (sample SAMEA2622817) | marine metagenome | biome: marine biome (ENVO:00000447); feature: surface water layer (ENVO:00002042); material: "saline water (ENVO:00002010), including plankton (ENVO:xxxxxxxx)" | depth 5 m
ACTTGCGCCCTCAATTAACTGGTCAACAATCTCGAATGACACATTGTCCAGAACACCGCCAGTTGCGTTAGTCAGGTTACCTTTTATCAAGGAACCCGGCATACTTAGGGATAGACCAAATTCAGGATTAATTCCTACCATGACAGTTTCTGGAAGTTGTACTTCCCTTCCGTTGGAAAGGCTGGCAAATGCCTCGTATTCACCCGGTACGATGCCGGTTTGATAGAACGATCCAGGACTTACCATTTCTCCGGAGAAATCACCAGAACCAACAAATCTACCGGTTCCGTTGAATGTTCCCGTTCCCTCGAAGAATCCGATTCCTTCGAACGACGAGCCTTCATGCTCTTGAACAAGAATAGTGTCGCCAACAGAAGTGAATCTGCCGTTTGCAACTACTTCGCCTTCTATGAGATAGACTGGCAGGTCACCAGTTCCGTCCTTGAGACAGACGGTTTCATTGGTTGGCATTGTGATATTATCGGTATTATTGACATCAACATCACAATCTACACTGAAATCCTCGGCCAATTCAATCCACGATGCCTTGATTTCACCAGTACCATTCCAAGTTCCGTTAGCAACATAGGTTCTGCCATCATCAATGGTTCTGGTAAAGGTTCCATGGAAATCGAAAACTGAGGCAAGTCCTTCGCTTTCGAAGGTACCATTTTCGGTAAAGGTTGCTTGTCCAGTACCCTGAATGATTCTAGTATCCTCGGTACTAAATGACCCGTTTGTAGTAATCATGACTACGTCATCGGAGGTATCATGCATGTTACGAAGCACCAGTGTTGTATCAACAATCGGTTCTCCGTTGAATGAATCATCGCCAAACCAAGTAAGTTGGCCGGAAATTCCACTGCTGTCTACTGCGATGTCCATTGTCTCGGTTACCACTGAAGTTCTGTTAGCCTGCTCACCTGTGACATTGTACTGGGTCTCACCCAACCATGTCATGTTTGCAACATTGCCTAGAACGGCAGTGATGGCGTTTATTTGTCGATCAGTATTTTCTTCAGTCAACAAGTCATTGATTCCTTGTGCATAGCTACCGTCTCTGATAGTGTCTCGTGCCGGCTCAGCGTCAAATGTACCAACAAAGGCTGAAACTCTGATTTTTCCTGCAGGTGCGAGGAATGACCATTCGCCATTTTCATCTGCATCTGTGAAACCGATTGGAATCCAGTAAGTGTCCTCGTCCAAATCTACAGCATCCTCACCTGAGAACGCATCGCGCTCAATGAGCAATCTAACGCCAGGTAGCGGCTCTCCATTATCGCTCATTGTTACTGAGCCTGAGATTTCAGCACCTGAATAGTACTTCATAATCTTGACAAGCGTATTCGCTGAACCTATGGAGAAGTTCTCATCTTCATCATACCAGTTTGAGATGACAAAGTGATTCATCATGGCGCCAGGAAGTGGGACAGCTTGTTGTAGGATTGACCCCGGACTTCCTGACTGTCCAAAGTGTTGTGCTGGCTGCGGATTAGAGAATCCCGAATCAACGCCAAGGGAAGATGCACCGTAGCCCACGTATGTTCTTGCGAGCATGGTTTCAAAGAACTCAGGGTTGTGGTCAACTCTGACATCCTGTACCTGGAGCGGGTCAATATCCAAACCAGCCTGCTGGTCAAGGAAATCGTTGGTCATCGCATCGTCGACCTCTGCACGAGTCATCTCGAAGTTCCTGGTTCCCCTTGATGTTTCGTAAACTTCATCCATAAAGGTCGAAATATCTTGGCCACTCAAAATGGTTGGTGCACCAAAAATACCCATTGGCTGACCTTGGTTGTAGTTGTAATCGGCGGTATACTTCCCAGCCCTTGGATAAAGTCTGTTATCGATAGCAAAGTAACGAATTTCGTGATCTCTTGAGATGGTCTTGCCGGGAAGATTTTCATAATCCTGAACATGGTAATAACCGTCCATTCCAATCAATTCATCGTACAAGTCTATGGTCTGTGATTCAGAAAGTGCATCGCTGATTAATTGTACAGTCATAGCCAATCTTGTGTTTGCTCGGTGAATGTGGGTTGATACGGAACCAAATTCATCGCGCAGATCGTTAGTGTACCAATAATCACCAAAGATATAGTGTGTAGTTTCGTATTTGGTTTCTTGTCCTGATCTAACATTATTGTTGAATGTCACGTTTGCATCATCGAAATCAGACCAATCGCCATCGACACAAGAAGTAGATGTTTCTGAGTCACATATTACTCGCTGTCCATCTTGATACAAGCGATAGTAAAGTGTACTGGTATCCGCGATTCCGTCTATTCTATGGTAACCGCTGGCCATTACATTCTTGCTGTTTTCTTGAACTTGAGAAGCTTCATTTGTTTGGATTACAGTGAATGAATAATCATCGATATATTGTTTCATTTTGTCAAAGTCTTGCTCTTCCTGGATATTGACAAACAATTCGTGTTGTTCAGCACTCATGTGATTATCCAGTATATCGTTAAAGCCGTTGGTAATTACGTAATCACCGTTGTTTATCTGATTGTATCTCACATCCCCTGTCGCTAATTGCCAAACAAACATAGAGACTAAGTCGGTTTGGGAGCGAGCAAGTAGCATATTTCCACTTGCAGGGATACCTGACTGGAAGTTATCTGAAACCGATGGATGTTCACCAGTGTCCAATGCTTGGAAACCGTAATCCCACCAAGATACAAACGCTGGTCTTTGTGAGAATGGCATCTGAGCATCTTGTTCAGTCATCCAATCATAGGCACTATTCCAACCTTGGTCATTAAATCCGGAACCGAATGAACCGAGATACCAGTTGCCAGCGTATGCACTACTGTCAAGTATCGAGAATCCAGCAAGTTCCCATCTAAGGGCGTCGGGAATTATGTTGTAAATATCCTCATCTAGTTCATCTTCAAACGGATCTGAGCCTGGAATTGCCGAGTCTAGTCCATATGTGAACTGCTGTCCACCTAGTAATAGAACGATAAGCAAAATAGCCGAGAAGGAAGGAGTACGCCAAACTGCTCTTCGAGCACCAGCGATTCTGTCAGCAGGTGTCCTAACACCGAACTTCTTCCATGTCCTAACTAATCCTTGCCAGTTGGCTTTGTTCCATAATGCAACTATTCCCCAAGCACCAAGAACGGCGACAGCAGGTGTTGCGTTGAACATAAATCTTGCCGCAGTCCAAGACATGTATGTTGCGGTAAAAATCCACACACCAAAGAACAGGTGTGATTGGTTTTTGTTCCTGAATGTTGAGTATAGCGAGTAGAATCCCATTACCAATGCAAGAACCAAAACAATCGGTCCAAGCTGGGCAAACAGCTGTCCTCTATCAGGCGCATTTGCCTCAGCAACAGTACCGAAAATCTTGGTCTTGGTGAAATAACCGCTTCCGGTAAACAGTACATCCCATGCGTTGCTGTACTCCAGTTGCTTCAAGACAAATAGTATTGTAAAGAAGACTATTGCTGCAGCAAACAAGGTTCCGAGCACTAACAACCACGGTTTATCGCGGAAACCGCTGGTGATGTATGATATTGCCAGCGTGAATCCAAGGATGAACAGGAATGGTTGCAGACCTGTTCCATCCAATACCAGTGATAGTTGTGGATGTCCGTAAAATGGTAAGGCCATTATCAGGTTAGAGAATAGCATTGCAAGGAATAATGCGTTGATGGTAGTAGAATCCTTTCGCCTAAACATGTTCAGTGCTACTTGAGCAAAGTACGCTAAGAACAGAATGCTCGGACCAACCACGAAACCTTTCCATGCTAGAGATGTCACTCCAAAGGAAACGCCAGCAAGGACTGCGTATGCCATTGAACGTCGCTTTTCAGATGCAACAACGGAGAATGAAGATAAAATCGCTCCGATTCTTGGCGATGAGGTTCTTGTCAGTCTCTCGTTACCAGAGTGTTTGATTGCTTTGAACCAAAACATGAATCCCATCGATATGAATAGCATAACAAATGCGTCGTGGTCTGCTAGTGCCCATGTTGAATGTGAAACGTGTGCAGGCATGAAGGCGATTAACCATGCAGCGATGACTCCTGTTGCTTTGCCAAAGTTATCCTTAGCAATAGCGGCAATTGGGAATACTGTCAAAGCACCATACACAGCAGGTAGTCCAAGAATAGCATACCATACTGCATCTTCGCCTAGCATTGGTTCAAGGACCATCGATGTCAGAGCAATAGACCAGGTGAACAAAGGTGGACGAGGGTTGACGCCGCCCAAAGGATAAGACCTATCTGCATCAAAGATTAGATGGGCGTTATTTGCCAAAATGTAGTCCACTACACGCTTCATGTACCAGGGGTCAGAGCCTCCAGTCATGTCCCATGTGCCAGTTCCAAATGCGTTCATTGATGGGACAATATACCATTGAACTCGAATTACTAAAGCAAAGAAAAAGGCTGCACCAACCATTAGGCTTGCCCAGTGCGCATCCCAAAATTTCCTCGCACCGCTTGCTTCATGGTCGTCTAGATTAGCCCAGCCACCATACTTGTCGTTGGTTGCAATCATGTAAATTCCAACACAAATAAAGAAAGTAAAGCCAAGCCAGATCAATGCTCCCCAAGTGCCGTCTAATTCAGTCGAGGTCCAAATTCCTGATTCAAACCAAGACGAAACTAGGTATAGCGCCCACATAGAACCAATGAACATTGAACGAGTGTACCATCTCTCTGCTGCCATTCCAGCAACAATCATTGCAACAATACCGGTGAAAAATGCGCCCCAAAATCCGAAGTGACCGTGGTAGTCTGATGCCATTGTTACGCCGAGTTTGTCAGCCATAGACACCGAGTCAAAGTGGTATAAACTGCCAACATGGGCAAGTATCCAGACCAGAGTAGCAATTTGAAGCGGTAGGGTTGCTTTGTTGTAGCCGCCGTTATGTACAGCGATTTTTGAGAACCAACCTTGGTCTCCAGCAGGATTTACAACTCCTCTAAACAGCACTGCAACCAACAGGCCAAGTGCGACGAAAATCGTTAGGTAACTGAAGAAGACATAACCAAGGGCTTGCCTCTGAAGGTTCAAAGTGTCAAGCAGAGACTCTTCAACGGTGAAGATGGTTGGTAGTTCGCTATTGTAAGAGCCAGCAGCGACCATTCCTACGTTTATCCCAATCATACCAAAGGTTAGCATGGTAGCAAATTCATGCCTGCCTCTGGAATCAAAGAAAAATACGCCGAAAGCCACCACCAAAAACTGTAGTGCAGTAAATGCACCGAAGTCTGTCAGGTGAACAACTGCTTGATGTCCAATCATAGCAACGCCAAGAGTCGCAAGGGAAAGTGCACTGGAAGAGATTTTGATTGCACCATTTTCCTTGAGCACTCTAGGAGTGACACCCAAGATTGCACCAACTGCGACAATAAGCAGCGGTGCCAAGTTGTTCAAATCTAGGTCGAAGTCGATTCCTGCGACCATAATTGCAGCGATTGCCAGCATTACCGCTAGTGGTGCTATTAGCCACCCTAGCATAGGTGCTGGAGAGTTTCGCAATGTTGTTGTTTTCTCTTCCATTCTATTTCCCTCATCGGTGTTTCGCGACAGCCTAAAGGCTGGAGCAAGTTGGCCACTTGAGAGCCTATTTTAATAGTAACGCAAGACACTATTGGAGATATTCTCGCAGTGTGCGTTTTAGACATTATTTTTTGGGGCCAAAATTAGAGGCCTTTGTCGCCGATATCTCGACGATAGTGAGAGCCTTCGAGAGATATTTCAGATATCAGTTCATAAGCCATGTTAGCAGCATCCTGTAGAGAAATGGCCATAGCGCTGCAGGACAAAACCCTCCCGCCACTCGAAATCATTGCTTTTCCTTGTGACTCAACGCCAGCGAAATTAATCCATTTACAGCCCACATCTATGTTGGGAATTGAGATGTCTAAGCCAGTTATTTTCTTACCCTTGACCGGCTTGCTCGGATAACCTTCTGAAGCCAGCACAACGGTTAGCGCATGAGCATCATAGAACTCCACATTAAGTTCAGCAATTCTATCGGTAGCAGCATGCATCAGAACCTGAAATAAATCGGTTTTTATCAGTGGCAGAGTGATTTGACACTCCGGGTCACCAAAGCGCACATTGAATTCGACGACATTGGGTGAACCATCATCGGTAATCATCAAGCCGACATACAATACACCTCTGTAAGGTGTTTCAAGTGATGAAAGATAGTCAAACATGGGATTGATAATTTGTTCGTCCACACGCTTGAAAACTGATTCCGTTACAATAGGAGCAGGACAATATGCACCCATACCGCCAGTGTTAGGCCCCATGTCTCCATCGTACGCTCGCTTATGGTCTTGACTTGAGGGTAAGCAAACATATCCGGAACCGTCCATAACAACCAGCATGCTAGCTTCCTCCCCTGGCAAGAATTGTTCCAGCAGAACTTTACCATCACTCGCTATCGCTGATTCGATAAAATTAGATGCTTCAGTGTAATCAGTAGTGACCACAACACCCTTACCACCAGCTAGCACATCTCTTTTGATAACCCATGGATTGTTTGAATAACTTTTCAACGCTGCTGCAATATCCGAATCTGCATTAAGTACAACAAAATCTGCTGTCGGCACCCCTACCTTGTGCATGACTTGTTTTGCATGAAGTTTCGAACCTTCGAGGTTCGCTAGAATACCAACCGGTCCAAAGCATGGTATTCCTGCTTTGGCAAGTTCATCAGCAAGTGAGGCACACAGCGGTGCTTCTGGACCAACTACTACCAAGTCAATCGCTTCCCTATGACAAAAATCGATTACTGCGAGGTTTGCGTTATTTTTCAGATCAACATTGCTTGCAATGATAGCGGTACCAGCGTTTCCGGGACTGCAATAAATCTTGGAAACTGCTGTAGATTGAAACAATCCCAAACATAGTGCATGCTCGCGCCCGCCTCCACCGATTACCAGTACTTTGCTACCGCCCATGTTGCGTTGTTGATGGAATCGATTGATAATCTATTTTACCAAAAATATATCCTATTTCTGTCAAATGTTAAAGGCCTTCAACTAAACGCGTTGTCATGGAAAGTGTCAATGATGTGGCTCTTGATTTAGGTGTTCTTTCTTTGAGCATAATGACACTTTGGCTCTATCTACCAGGATTCTTAGCGAATACCTTTGCGATGATGTGGGGCAAATGGTTGCCAAAAACGGGATATGGACCATGGCCAATCGATGGTGGTAGAAACTGGAAAGATGGTAACAGGTTACTCGGTGACGGTAAGACTTGGAATGGATTGATTGGAGGTTCACTAACATCTGGATTACTGTGTGTAATTATCGTGGCTGCGATGGGCGAGCCCCCCAGTACAGACACAGTCGAATCGGGTATTTTCGCTCACCCACTGACAGGATACGAGGATACATGGTTCAACATCGGCTCAGTGTATACATCAGCATTTATTCTTGGGACATTTCTTGGTTTCGCTTGCTTACTCGGAGACAGTACGGGTTCTTTTTTCAAGCGACGAAGAGGTTTGAAGCGGGAAGGAGATGTATCATCTAAAGCGCCTCTGCTCGACACACTGCCGTTTGCGATAATGGTATTTCTATTTGGTCAAATATTCCTTGGGGATTCATTATTATCACAAAATGAGTTAATATTACCTATGCTTATAATGATAGTAATCACCCCTATTTTGCATCGTTCATTCAACCTAATTGGGTACTATATCGGCTGGAAAGACGTGCCGTACTAAAGGGCTTAGATTAACCCAAGGTAGGCAAAGGTTTCATGAATAACTTCCTAGAGTGTACAACATGCGTGTTAAAACTACAATTGTAGCGTTGATGATGATAGCAACCATCTTACTTTTGCCTCTATCCACAGCAGAAGCTCAAAATGATGGATCTACACAAACAATAGTCGATTCAGTAACTTGGTCAACTAATTCGAATTTAGATGGCAGCGTAATAGTTGCAGATGGAGGCGTTTTGACCATTGACAGTTCTATTCAAGTTGCTACTGGAAGTACTATCACCGTTGAGGAAGGAGGTAGTATTGTTCTTAATGGGGCTATTAATGCTGCTGAAAGTAACAATGAAATGTACATGGAAGTGTATCAAAATACAGTATTACAACCTTACTTTGCTGGATTGTCCGATACAGGAACATTACGTGTAAACTTTGCCAGTGATTATTTCTCATCGATGGACGTGTACCTAATAGTCGAACAAATTAATACATCATGGACAGGTCAGAATTATGTCGACTTTAACATTGGATTCCAAGATGCGCCAGTTAATGTTACATTCGATGGATTTTGGCAGTTCCCTGTTTGGATTGACTCAATACAAGCATTCGACAGCAATGGCGCGATTTACACCCTAAATGCTGATGAGTGGAATCATAACAACGGCGTTCTAAAAACTGAGGAGGGTGACGCCTCATTCAGTGTTGATATCAACGGTCAATTCCAATCATCAGGCGGCACAATATCTGGTGCAGACATTGTATGTAGTGGCTCCTGCAGTTTTGTCAATAGCTCATTGTCATGGAGCGCACCAATAAATGTTCAAGATGGCGCATCTCTAAACATGGCATCAAGTATAATCAACGGAAGCAGGACTTACGAAGACATAATTGTTCACGATAGTGCCAGCATAGATTATGATGTCGATACCATGACCGGTACCGGTGGACCAACCGACATGTGGATCAGATTATTATCGCAGAGAGTTATCGAAACAAATCTAAAATCAGCCCCGGCAAGTGTTCACTTTGAGGGGCTTGGTTACCAAGGTAGTTCAGGAGACCTCATGCTTGACGAGAACGGGGCAATCGATCTAGGGCAAAATAACAATCCAACAGTTAGTAAATACTTGAGAATGCCTGAATGGGTTGACAGCACTGGAACTTTGCATCAAGAAAACGGCATGGTTATGATAACTCTTAACGGTGGTACTAGCGTGTGGAATGGTGATTATTCTGTCACCCTAGACCCAGCACCCAGTATACCAACATACTCGGTGAACATTGCATTGCCGTTTGTTGAAATTACCAAGGTCGTACCAGAGGACACACAGGGCACTGTCGACAAAGGCCTTGGTGTCATGCTTACTGTAACTAACACTGGTACTGTCGATGTTGCGACAAACATTAGATGCTATGAGGGGACATTCGAAGCGGATATGGCGACAATATTTGTTACCTTAGAGGCGGGACAAAGCAAAGATGTTCCTGCTGTTTGGTATGCAAATGCATCCGGCGCAAAATCCCTCAATTGTAAGGCTACTATACCTTCATTTTTGACCTCAATAGCAGATGATTTGACAACCGCATCTGGAACAGATTCGGAGTTAGTTTCTTTCAAGGAGGCTGAAGATTTAGAAGATGCACCAATTATCTTGTATGCAGCAATTGTTGTCGTTATAATCATTGCAACAATAATTTTCACTAGAGTTTCTGCAAGCAAATTGAATGCTAATGAACAAATGAAAGATTATGATGAGCAAGATATCGAGACAGAAGCAGCATCAAGTGAAACGGCCGAAATCTCTAATGAATAGGCTCCGATTTGAGAATTGTTTACTGGCAATTATCGATGAATGATAGTATCATAACAAATTTTACTTATTTGTTCAATCACTCATTCCATGCCAACATCGCTAAACACCCTGAGAACAATCACTCCAAGGATAATTAGAGCAAAGCCAACAATGCCAGCTAAATCCAGTTTTTGATCGAAGAATACTACTGAGACAACTGCCAAAGCGGCGATTCCAACACCAGACCAAACTGCATATGCAACCCCGATAGGTATCTCTGCGAGAGTAAGTGATAGGAAATAAAACGCCAAACAATAACCGACCACAACTATTACTGAGGGAACTAATTTGGTAAATCCTTCAGATGACTTCAGGAAAGATGTTGCCACAACCTCAGATATTATTGCGAGTCCGAGGTATAACCACTTGGACATGTAATCACATATTTGTGGTTATTCAGCAAGTAGAAAGTGATGAATCTGTTCCACGGTCATCCCACTCGAGATCCCATGAGTTTGAATCAATTACAGTAACAGATTGATCAGCGTAAAGTTCGTTTGTGATAGTTACTTCAAAAGTATAACAGCCATCGTCATCGTAAAACTCATCTTTTTCGATGTATTCAGCTCCTGGGTCATCGACTGTACCACACAATCCCAACCATGTTTGTTGAGTTATGCCTGATTTTGAGCCTGACCCACTCTTTAGACAGGTCCAAGATGCTGAATAACCATCTACATCAATTTGTGAGTCATGCTGCCATAATGTATTCGATGAGGATTTGTAGATTCTAACATCAACTTTGTAATCAGCGGAAACAGGATATGCATAGACTGCATCATGTTGCCCACCGGCGCTGTTTGAGTGCGATGGATTTAGCAATCCCAAACTAATTTCAACTTGTAAGCCTACAACCTCGACTACACCGTCTTGGTTAGGTTTGTCGATTTGATTGATTCTTACCGCAGCGTCCTTAACTTCTCTAGTTAGATAACTTGGATTTATTGTGGCTGAAGATTTTTGCCCATCTGATGATTCTGCGTTAATGACATACTCTTCCAACACCCCGTTATTTGGGCCTCTGTAGTCCATTGCGTTGGTAACATAGATATCTGCTATAGGGACAATGAATGTCACCTTTTCTGATTTTGTATCACCAGAGTCGGACCAAAGAACCTCTCCATTGTGTACGATTTCAGCAGATACTGAATCAAATGAACCTCTAACTACAAACGAAATTGTGTCATCTTCTTCATCCATCGTTATCTCAGTAACCACAATATTAGAATTAGTTGGGATTAGGACTAGTGCGATGTATGGTCCTGTTGCAATTATCAATGCAAGAACTATTGAGATGGCCATTTTAGGAGTTGATACACTATCACTCATCCTTTGAGATTGTACGAGTGAACCGATACCGATTATCAATACAACAATTACTACAATAAGACCCCAAGAGCCCCCTTGTAGCGATAATAAGGCTCCAATTAAAATTACCACCCATCCTACAATATTTAGAATCATAGGGATGTCTGGCCCGTCTTGCTGAACAACGACTGTTGTTGCATTCGAGTTTGTTGATTTAACCTTGCTAGAGAGTAATGTTGCTGTTTCAGCTTTTTTCTCAGCAGGCTTTTCTTCTTGCGTTGAGGCAGATTTTGCTTTGTCTAATAACCCACTCATAGGTAGCCCTCTATTCAATCATGTTGTGGTTTAAGTTAAGAAGTCAACGCCTATTGGCGTCATAAACAACCAGTTTAGCTCGCTTAAGGTGTAAGTCAGAGGCCAGGAGCAGATTCTCTCCACTCGTCTTCCTCATCGTCAATATTGATGAATCGACGACCTGCAACGGCTGCTGCGAGGGCAATCATCGATAGCGCTGGGATGATTTCAAAGCCTGGAAGGTAAATTCCTCTAACATATACAGTGATCATTTGAGATTCTGTAATACATCCGCCGTTGTTGCAAGCGAACTCAGACTCTGCATAGAAGTCGAGTACGTGGTAAGCATCGCTCCACCCTTGAGTCTTGGGTGTTCTAACTTTAACCTCAACGCTGGCTGGGGTCGGGGTTGCATCGACCTGCTTCTTTACAGCAGGGAGAGTAATTGTGAAACCGGATTCTTCCAGTGTCTTTCGGTATGTGTCAGTAACACCTACTTTCATGAAATCCAATTGGTTACCTAAATTGTATACTTTGAACTCGAAAATCTTGTCAGTCTTTGGCATAAGTTGAACGAAAGGTTCTGTGGCCTCTACCTGAACAAGCGAGTATTGCATGATGTTGACAATCATGTTGTTGTTAGATGATGCGGAGTTAGCAGGTGGGAAACCGTTTATTTCCTGTACAGTTGCTGAAACGGAAAGAGTTCTTGCATCCATTCTCATGTATGGAGTTGCTCTTACTGAGATTTGGAAATCAACAGAATCACTTGCGCCAACATACATGTCACCTGGAGCGGCAGTCGCCAAACCATCTGCTTGAACGTTGATGCTGATCTTTTCTTGATATGCTGTTGGGTTTGTTGCTGTGCAAGTGGTAAATCCTGAGTAAGTTGAACCTGGTTTAACCTCGACATTGATGTTAGACGGTGCACAGGTCACTGAAATCGCCGCAGTTGGAGTCGGATTTTGTGCTGCGGCTGGAGCAGCTACAGCAAGCATAGAAAATATATACAATGTTAAGAGGAACGAAGCACGCTTTACAGTTGACATAGAATCACCTATCAACACTCCCAGTTCTGTGACCCTCATAACCATTTTGGGGATATGGATACAAATTTAACAAAAAATTAGGATTAAGATTGGTGGGCCCGAAGGGATTTGAACCCTTGACCGCCCGGTTATGAGCCGGGTGCTCTAACCAACTAAGCTACAGGCCCTTAGCCGCCCGTCATGCCGCTCAGTCATAAAATGTTCCAACTAACTGAATCTTGAAAGTGAGGACTGGCTTGGTTTAATCCATTCTCTTACTGCTGATTCTGCATCATCACGAACTGATTCTGGAACAAATACCATTGCTCTTTCGTTGGGTAAAGATAGCGAACGAATCATTGCAGAATGCTCTGAAGCATCTCTACCGTCTTCAAGAATAATACCCTGTTCATAAGGCATGTAACCCCGCTTGGAGATTCGTGCGTACAAAACATGTATCTTAGGATCAAAGCCTCGTTCTTCAATGAATTTCTCCAAGCGTTGTTTTACTACATC
>TARA_B100001121_G_scaffold135295_1_pt1 | contig 12705 bp, 27 predicted proteins | sample TARA_B100001121 | Tara Oceans TARA_B100001121 (sample SAMEA2622817) | marine metagenome | biome: marine biome (ENVO:00000447); feature: surface water layer (ENVO:00002042); material: "saline water (ENVO:00002010), including plankton (ENVO:xxxxxxxx)" | depth 5 m
GTACATGTGGCCAAAATATACTTTGACCCGCTGACTCTCCAAAGTTCATCCCTAGATTGAACCCTGTAATTTTTCCTTCGTTTACCATTTCCGTTCCTTTGCGATATGCTTCTTGAAAACATAATCCAATCATTCCTGGAGCATCTTTTTGTTTTGGAATAAACAATAAGTGACCTTCTTTAACTGGATACTTGTCTTCATATACTGCATAGCAAAATTCATCGTGTACTGCTTTTCTTTCTGCCCACACACTATCTTTGAATTCTTTTGGATTCGTATTCACAGGTTCATTTGCCCATGGATACGGTTCATCTTTCCATTTGTTCATATTGCCCACCATTCTTCCCATGGATAAACTATCCATTGAGGATCTTCGTTTTTGTTAATAAATTTTGAAACATAATCAACTTCACCAAACTTGCTTGGCTCATTTTCTGTCAATACTGCAAATCTAACATTGGCTTCCCAATTAATTTCCGGTGACTTGCCCTTTTCATAAAATTTAGAACTATTGTTCCAATCTTCTTTGATCCATGCGAGTGTATCGCCTGTGTCGTTAATGTCGTCAACTATTAAAATCTTTTTACCATCAAGTGCATCTTGCGGCATCCATTTATTTGATTCTGGTGTAGTTGCATGATCACGTAATTTTATTTCTAATGTGTGCATAGGTACTCCAAAATAATGACTTATCATTGTCGCCGGTATAAGTCCGCCACGTGTCAAGCCTACCACATAATCTGGTTTGAATCCATCACCATCAACAGCAATTTGTTGAATGATGTCCGATGTCATATCTTCAATATCTTGCCAATTGTAATAAACTTTTTTAGTCGCCATCTGTTACTCTTTTCCTTAAATCTGTAGTACTGAATCTGTGATCTCTCGTATTAAAGTACAGTTCAATACCACGTTGATTACAAGCGTCTTTGCCTGTAAAATCTTTTTCTTTATATTCTTTACCTAGTATTCTAACATCAATTGGCAAAGTTTGCAAGATATCAATTACATCTTTTTCTGTTTGATAAGGAACAACTTCGTCCACATATTCAACTGCTTTGAGCTGTAAGTATCTTTCAAACATTGTTTGGATTGGTTTATTTTTAGTATCTGGCCTATCAATGGTTGGATCACTTTGTAATCCTACTATTAAATAGTCGCACTGTCCTTTTGCTTCACGCAACATAGAAATATGTCCTGCGTGTAACAAATCAAATGTGCTAAATGTTATTCCTACTTTCATCTTTCACCTTGTTATTTTTTACTGCTTGATTCAAACGAAGCCAAAAATCATTATAATCTATTGCTTCTTTTAGCATTGACAATCTAACTTCATTGTTGTTTGCTGTTGTAACCAATGCATTTGTATCTTTTGGAAAACAATGTCCCCCGAATCCTCTTTCTTCAGTCACATAGCTATGACTTTCACCTATTCGATCATCGTCAGTGACATATTCTCTTACTTTATCAAAGTCAATACCAAGTTTACTGCACAGATCATATGCTTGATTGAAGAATGTAACTTTTGTTGCTAGAAAACTATTCCTAAAATACTTTGCCAATATTAATTCTTCAGCACCTGCCAACTTGAATTCTAAATTTTTATTTGTGTTTGAAAAAAGTTTACTCCAAAATTCCCAGTCATCTACACTGAAATACATTGCTTTTTGTTTGTTAAAATCTTGTGTGGCAGTTTTTGCTCTTAAAAATTCTGGACTAAATGTTATACTTTTGTTAGGATACTTTTGTTTAAGTTGTTGCCAACCTTCTAAACTGATTGTGCTTTTAATCAGTATAGGTTTATTATTTGATTCATCAATACAATCAAACACATTTTGCATATCACAAGCACCATTATGACTTTGTGGAGTTGCTACACAAATTATCAATGCATCATATTCTACATCACTAATACGATTGGTATTGTATGCTGGATCGACTACAGTTACTTCATGAGCTGGTAGCAATGCTTGTTCAATTGCTTTACCAACATATCCATATCCTGCTATAACTATTTTCATGCCATGTCCTTTAAAAGTTTCCATGTGTGTTTCCAATCTTTAACACAATAACACTTGCCCAATTGCTTTTCTAAAATTGCTGTAGACAAAGGATAATCATTTCCATCATCATCCATCCTATCTCCAAAGAAACATAATTCACTGCTTAACTCAAAATCTCTTAATATTTGGCTTTTGTCGCAACCTTGTGGAAATATATCAATACCAGTCTCTCCGCCTACTTTTGCTTGAATGTCTGGAAACTTTCTTTCAAATGTTTTTGAAATATCAATTCTTTCTTTGCGTTCAGTGTCCCAAGCAACATACAATTTTCTTTGATCTCTGTCTGCATTTCTTCCTACTATGCTAAAATTAACCATACCAGGTCTTTCTTCAATATGCAATCCCGTCTTCACAGGAAATTCACTTGCTTCTAGATGTTTTTCCAACCACCATCTAACATGCATTGGCAATTGCCATTCGCTGGCATGTACTTTTTTATCTTGTTCCCATACTTCACTACCTGAACAGTTGTACACTCGTTTTGCAGAATTATAAACTTGCTCACCCACTTGTTCTATTGTTTTTGAACGATCACTTCCTGTAACCAAATACGTGTCATAAACTTTTTGAAACTCTAAAAACCATGACTGAAACTTTGTATCTATTTTATCTCTGCTTGGAGTCAAAGTTCCATCAATATCAAATATAAAATTAATCATTTTACCACCAACCCATAATGTGTCCATTGCCTAGTATGATCATTAAACAAGTTGCAATGTGTAACAATACCCAAAACGTTCTAACAATTAATACTTGCTTGTCATAGTCTTTGGTCTTGTCATCTGAAAAAGATCCTAATGCATATTGCCATATCTTCAATAAACTTTTCATATTCCCTCACTGCCATTTGTTATTGGTCCACACCCTTTCATGAATGTAGTACCAGAAAGTTCCTGTAAATAATTTTATACCAACAATTGCTCCTGCAAAGTAAAGATCTTTTGTCACCAAATAACTTATAACCAAAGTATCTATAAAGACTATTATTCTCCAAGTAATGGCTTTGGTTATAGATCTTCTTCTTGATGATTTGACTTTTTCCATTTAAAACTTTAAGAACTCCTTTAATATTTCTAATAATCTTTTCATGGTTTCCTCACTGCCATATATAACGGAATCATCATTAATAAACTACCTTGCCATGATACATTAAATAACCACCAAATGACCGTCAAAGTAAATATACCCATCCAAAATTCGTTTTTGTTCCACAATTTTTTAATTTTCTTTTTCATAAACTCTCTATATATTTCTTTAGCTCTTTGTCTTGCACATCATCTGGTATTTCATTCTTATAAAATATTTTATAACTGTCGCTACCGTACTTGCCAATACCATGCAAGTCAGATGCTTCTTTGTAATTCCAAGTAAGAAATTGCTCACTCATTTTTCTAATTCTTTTTGCTCTTACACTCCACATACCAAGTGGCCTTAACATATTCTCTTGTGTCCTTAAATGACCACGCAAATATGCTTTTGGATTTGGATATCTTTTAAATAGTTTTGGTAAAACTTCTTTCACTTGTTTCCTATAAGTTTGATTCAAACACATCACGCCAACCATATGTTGCCATACTGTTTTGACTTGTTGCTGTACCATTAAGTGTTCTTTCATCATAATATAAACAATTGTACCAATGCTATTGCATTCATTATAGTGAACCATCCACATAAAACAATAACAAATGCCGCCTTACGTATTACTGCACTAATTACACCTAGTACTGATCCGACAAAATACAACGGAATAAAAATTCTAGTTGCTGGATCTAAAACTGTAAATGTTAATATGGCACTTGCTGTGATTAAAAATGTAGCCTCAACCATCTCACACCAAAATGCTAATGGCGAAAATGTGTAACTATCTTTTATAAACTTTTTAATACGTATCATCATAACCAAGTTAACCTAAATAGTGTATCAATTTTTTTATCAAATATTTGTACAGTAACATAAGATTCATATCCACCCGATGATCTATCAATTTCTAGAGGCATTGCATTTACATACTTTTTAAAATTATATTTCTTTGCCGGAACATCATTGTTTTGAAACCATTCTGTATAAGGTGTTAAATCACCTGCTATTCTCATATCTTCAAATATTTCATAGTCTGAACTATCCGTTGGCACGAACGTAAACAATTTATGTTCACTGCAATACCTTTTATTTTTAGTTGTATTACCCATGACCCTTCATGCTCATACAAATTTTGTAAAATTCATCTCTAGTTGCAGGATCTTCACTAAATGCTCCGTTCATGATTGCTGTTGTCATGTCACTCTCATGTTCACGTACACCTCTGTGTGTCATGCAATGATGTTCTGCTTTTACAACAATTGCAATATGCTCAGTCTTGGCATACTTCTTTAGTTCATCTGCAATCTGTGATGTCATTTCTTCTTGTATCTGTGGACGTTCTACGATATGATGAACTAATCTATTAAACTTAGATAGTCCAATAACTTCACCATTGGGTATAATACCTACCCAACATTGTCCTACAATATTTTGAAGATGATGAGCACAGGTCGAACGTATTGAAATTGGACCAGATGTATACATGCTTTTGTATCCCATGTTTGGAAAACTTGTAACTCTTGGCGGTGCTTTAAATCTACCACCAAACGTTTCATTTATGTACATCTTGGCTACACGTTTTGCTGTTTCTTTTGTGTTGTGATCGTTTTCTGTATCAATTACAAGGCTATCTAAAACACCTTGCATTTTTTCTTGCACTTCGTCTTGTAGTTGTGATAGCTCACCTTCATGCAAGTATTCGCTAATATTGTCATTCGAATGAAACCTTACGCCGGCTTCTTTCAATCTTTTTTTAATTGTTTCACTTATACTCATATTGTTCTCCGATGTTAAAGCAGAGGATTGCTGTTAATTTGTTTTATTATAACAATATTATTTTGAAAATGCAAGTACTTTTTTTAGTGTACACTATCACTGATCATTGGATAAAAGATTCCTTTATGTGTTATTCCATAATAAGAATTATTATCTTCCCATGGCTCATTAACATCAGCTATTTCAAAAAGTTGTTTGTAGTGATGAGGCTCTGGTGTATGTCCAAATAATTCTAATATTTGTGCCATGTTAATGTGCCTTACACCTTGTTTTATTTTACTTTTAAAATACTTTGCAAGTCTGGCCATTACTTTTTCTTCATGCCAATTAATGGCCTCTGGTAATGACATTCCTGAAGTTACTTCGAATCTTAACTCAGGAGACTTCTTCTTTGATTTAGATTTTTTTACTTTAGGTTTAGTTTTCTTTATCGCCATAACTGTGTATAGTATTTAATAGATTATTTGCTGAGAAATAATTATAAGTTAATTCTTGCTCTAAGTCGAACAGTTTTGGCAATTTTTTATCATAGTTTTCCATATCATCTTTGATTAGATCAGCAAGTTTATGTTTATTAATTTTATAACTTTCATAAGAACTTGTCCAAGATGAATCGTATTTCCAAATATCATCATACATTTCAGTATAACTTAATCTATCTGGTACTAGTGGCATTGCACCAACAAGTATACCCTCATAAGGAGAAATACCTAATGTTTCTTGTGTGTTTGCTGAAAATACCATTTTTGCTTCACCAAGTAAAGTATGATATTCGTGTTTAGTTAATTGCTTGTCTTGACAAACAACAAACTCATATTGTGGTAATTCTTTTGCTAAATCTCTAAATATTTCTGGTTGCTTTTCTGGAGCAATCCTGTGTGGAAACAAAATTAAATCTTTCTTCTTTAAATTTTTATAATCTTTAAGTGCATCTTTCATATATTCCATTGGCCATCCTGTTTGTACAATTTTGTCTTGTACATTACCAACTTTATGTGATCTGCCAAACATTCTTATGTGAAATTCTGTTGCAAAATAATTATGATCAAATGATTCAAACATTGATCTTTCAGCATGTCTAACCCATGGAGCATTGCCAATCAATCTACCCAAAAAGTCTGCAGGGTCATATGAACCGGCATGCCATAGTCCGTGTGTGATAACTTTGATGCCAAGTAGCTCTGCCATATACTTAACATTAATAATACCAGGATGCCAAGCATCAGTAAAGATAATGTGATCACCATCTTTAACTTCACCTTCTGTAAAGGCTCTCGAAAGTTTTTCCATCTGTGTTGATTTATAAATGTTAGTGCCACCAAAGTTTAAAAATGCACCTGGTGTTGTTGCTGGTGGAATATCTTCTGCACCTTCTATTACTCTAACTAAAAATCCTTCATCATTGAGTAATTTAGGAACGTGTGTTTTCCATTGGCAAGTATATCTTGTTTCTACTGACTCTAGATCTACCAACCAAACTGTTTGTATGTTCATCTTCATTATGTCTTTATTATATACTAAATTAACAAAAAGTCAATCTAATTATTGTAAAATTGTTGTTTTTATTTCTTTATCAAATGAACCGATGTTTAAAACTGTTTTATTATCTTTTACAACTTCTGTTCTTTCAAAATTACTATTTGGGTGTCCTATCCCTAAACATAGTCCAATATTTTTGTCACCCAACTTATCAACTATACGTAATACTTTACGCATACGTAATAATTCAGGATCTGTAAAATCTTTTTTTATCAAATTTTTTAACTCTGGCCACTCCATACAAGCACAAAAACCTGTCTTATATCCTAATTGAGCCGCCGCAAGTGCTGTTGCACCAGATGATATTCCAGTAGCAATATCTCTGTTACCTTCTTCATAGTCTCCAGTGAGATTACCGTCAGCGTCTTTAGTGTTAACTGCTCTTTCATCCATTAATGGATTGTTGAAGTTAGGTACCCAAATCATTAACAATGGTGCGTTTACTTGGGCGTTTCTTAATTTGTTATCTCCTTCAGCAAAAAAAGGATCATCAGGATTTATTGCAATGTCATAACACATTTGATTAAATTTTGCATTTGTACTGACCAATAATTCAAAGTAATCTATGTTTTGTTTTGTAGGCATGGTTGTTGCCACTTTAATTAGTGTTTCGATATCTTCTTTGGTTACTGGTCTTGAATAATCCCAATTCCTTTGACATCTTTGTGCTGTGCGAGATGCTTCAATGAGATCCATTGTTACTCCTTTTTAGGCTTAACATCTTTAACCACTTGCATGAATTGTTGATACTGTTGTGGATAATGTTTATTAATATGATCGAGCATACCTTGTACTGTAACTGGATCACCTCCTGAACCATCTTTTAATACTTTCCAATTATCATAATCGATAATAACGGTCGACGAATCCCAGTGCCTTGATTTTAATCTATCAACAAAGTAAACGTATTCTTGTACTCTCCATTTTCCTTCAGTGCCAAAATTCTTCATAGAAGTATTAGCACCTGGTGCCGGCATGTAACTGTGTTGGAATACTATGAAATGACCTTTGTTCCTGCTCATATAGTTATTTACCACGAATCATTTCTAGCTCTACCATAGTAGCCGCTAGATTGATTTCAGGGTCAACAACCACTGCATGATTTACAATACCTTCACGTATTGCCAATAATGCTCTATTTTGTTTTTCTTCTGTGTCACCAAACCATTCAAGATTTTCATACATCTTACGATAAATTTTTTCATATGAATTTGAGTCTGCATTTTCAACAATATACTTTCTTGCTTTCTCAATGTCGCCATTTTGAAACATAGCGACATAAGTGATTTCCATATTACCTTCTGTGAGATCACCTTCTTGTGGTTTTTCTAACTTGCCAGTTTGCGAATTCATTTGACAAGTATTAATACATTTTCTTAAATCTGGATAGTTTGCTTTTACATAAATGTCAAGTGTATCCATATCAAATTCAATTTTTTCGTTAGTAAGTATTTCACCCACTCTTACAGCAAACATAGTTTGATCTAAACTTTTAATATGAAAGCCTTGACAACGTGAATGAATTGCTGGAATAACTCTACGTTCATAATTACAAGTTAGCAAGAACCTGCAAGTCGACGCAAACGATTCCATTAGCCCACGTAAAATTGCTTGACCATTTTGTGTGATATAATCTGCCTCATCAAGTAATACATATTTAAAATCACCAAATGGCATTGTTTGGGCAAAGTTTGTAATTTTTTCACGCATAACATCTACTGAGTTTTCATTAGATGCATTTATTTCTAATATGTCACCTTTGTCAACTTCAAGTTCATGCAATAATAATTTTGCTAGTGTAGTTTTACCTGTACCAGGATCACCGCTAAACAATAAATGTGGAATTGCTTTAGAGTCTATCCAACTTTGAACTTGACGTTCTTGTTGTTCATCTCTAAATACATACTCTTTTACTTTTTTAGGTCTATACTGTTCTACCCAAAGTTGCTTCATTTTTTATTCCCGCCAAATAAGTTTTTTACTGTTTCGATTGGTTTCTGTAAATGATCATATATTGCCCAAATTCTTTCAATATGAAGATCAAGTTTTTTGTCGATTTTGTTAATTTGCTTCTTAATACTTGCAACATCTTTTTTAATTTGTTCTAGATCATCTGACATAGTCACTAATTATAGTATAAATTGTGTGATTTGTCAAATGATTTAAAATGTTTGTTTTCCGCCATCTTGTAAATCATCTGGCCTAGCATCTGACGTTCCAAGTATTCCTTCTGGATCAGCAACACGTATATCAAATTTTTCACCGTCATCTTCGATTTCGATTCCTTTGGTCCATCGTCCATGTTCCATTAATACAACGTCACCTGGTTGTAGCCAATCAATTTCTGAACCAACAGCATATACTTCTGCCCAACGTGGTCTGATACCTCCTGCACCCTGTTCAAGTTTGTCAGTTGTAGGAAGTATGATACCACCTTTTGATTTACGTTCTCCTTGGTCAATATTCTTTACCAAGATTTTATTTCTTAAGGGACGTATTTTTCCTCTTACTGGATTCATTATTCTGTATCTTCTACTAATTCAATATCACCATTTGGCATTTCAACCTCTTTCATTTTTGGTTGTTTTGCTTTTGGCTTTGATGCTTTTGTTGCCTTTGGCTTTTCTGCCACAGGTGCTTGTTCCATTTGCTTACTTGCTGAAACATCAACTGCATCTTTGATACTTACAGTTTTCACAGCCGCTTTTGGATTTGCTTGATAATATGCTTGAGCTTGTTCAGTTTTTGTCTGAACTACTTCACCAGTACTATTAAGTTTATCTCCTCTAGCATTAACTCCCATATTGCCTACTGCAATTTCTTTTTCATTTTGCAATGCAAGAGTTTGCATGTCTAATGCCTGTCCTCTACTTGTTTTTTTAGTTGCCATAAGTTATACTCCTATATAATTATTTATCTTTCAAAAATTCTGTTACGTCTAAGTTATATTTGATAGAATCTACTTTATGTACTCCTATAAGATATAACACATATGAAGAAACTGATGAGCCTCTACCTACTCCCCATACAATATTATTTTCTCTCATTGTGTCTATCAAATACACCAAAAATTTCAATACATTTAATATACTGTATTTTCTATATAAAATCAACTCTTCTTCTACTCTTATTTTTTCTTCTTTTGTTTTTGCTAATTCTCTAATATGATTTTCTATGTCCATATCCTTATAACTTTTTGGCATATACCAATCTGATTGCAATGCTTTATCATAATCTTCAACTGCAATATCTATATCAGTTAACTTTTGTATTTCTGGCCAATCTAATGCTAGATCATTTATGATAGAATTATACTTTTCAACTCTTTCATCATTTACTTTTACTTTGTCAATGTCATAACCTTGGTATACCAATTCCATTAAATCGCTACAATTTACGATCGGTTCACCATACTCATTTGTGTTTGTAATACGACCAGTTTCTAACATAGTTGTATAATATATTAAAATCTATTGATTGTCAAGAACTTTTAGGCTTCGCCACCAACTTGCTGATTCCACTTTTGTGTAAAGTTAGAAACCCAATTTGTTTTGACTGCTTGGACACAGGCTCCATAAGTACAACCTGCTCTTTTGTATTTTTTGTATAATTTTTCTGCTTCGTTTATTACACTTTGTTTTTCTAAATATTTTGCATATTGATCTTTGGATTTTTGATCTCTACGTTTGGCCAATTCTCTGTAAAAATCTTCATGTGCTGTCATGCTTCTAATTGTTTGCATGTCAACAAATATAAACTTACGTCTATCTCTTTTTATTGCATTTGTGATTTTACGGCTTGGACGTCCTGTCGTTCCTCCAGCGGAAACCTTTTTTACACCAGAACCTGATTTGCCTTTTGCCATATAGATTTATTTATCTATGTAGTTAATTATTCACCTATTGTGAATGGTTTTTCGTCAAAACGTTCATCATCTATCTTCTTAGTTTGACGATCACGTAATTCTTGTGTAAGAAATGCTAGTTGGCGTTGCATTTGTTTATGTGCTTCGTTGTAACCACCACGTCTACTGATTTGATTTATTTTATTTTGGATTTGGTTGATCAACTTTGTTAATTGATCATTATCCATATCTGGTCTTTCAAAAACATTTTTAGGCACCAAAACTCTCCCCGCATCCACATGATGATGTTGCATTAGGATTCACAACATTCAAATATGATCCACCAAGCTCTTCTACATAATCGATAGTGCATCCAAGTATAAACATTTCAGCAGTTTTATCTACCAATAAAGTTTTACCTTCATTCAACTCAAACTCAATCGTGTCTTGGATCAATTCGTCTGCAAAATTCCATTCATATTTAAAGCCAGCACAGCCTCCACCTTTAACAGAAAAACGCACATATGGTTTGTCCTTGTTGATTGCTGTTTTAGTCAAATACTCTTTTGCTTTGTCAGTTATCTTAATCATTTGTAATATTTATCTGTTTATTTGCTCGTTTACGTCTACGTTTTTTTGCTTGTTTAGATGTGCTTAATAATCTATTGTATGTATCTAATTGCCTTTGATTTTCATTAAACCATAACACATATTCTATTGCTCGTGTCTTAGCAGATGAATTATATGTTACATTTGTATAGGTCGGATGATATAAATTGTTGTCTGTATCTCTAACAAACTCTATATAAACTCTTCCATCTATTGCTTTGTAATGTCTATCTTCTTTTATAAGATAATCTTTTCCCATTGAGTAATTATGTACTTTAATATGACCCGGGGGAATATTATCTACCCAATACATTCTCGGAAACCAAGATACTTCACCATTCCAAGAAACTGTCTCTGGTCTTTCGGTTTTTACTTCCCATGCCATGATATATGCAAATTGGTTGTTTACATATCCTTCTGTTACAACCAACTCGTCACCAAAATCATTTTTGCGACCTGAACGCCATACTGTTTTTTCAATTTTGTACTCTTCAGGTCGCGACATCTTTAATCCTTATGCAGTGGCAGTTTCAGTTGACTTCGCTTCTTGTATTTCTTTTCTTCTTACTTTAGCAAGTTTTGTGATTTCTGATAATGCTTTTCTGGCTCTTGTACCAGCCGCTTTGTTACCTTTTTCAGAAAACTTGTCATTGTTGTCTTTGTAATCTTCAAACAAAGTTAATAATTGTTGACTTGTAGTACTCATAATTATTTCTCCTTAGTATTATTTTATTATTATTTTACTTCAAAGTCAAGTAAAATCACTAAACCCCAATCAAGTTGGCCAAATACTAGCAAGATACCTGTCCCGCCCAATCGGGGTTCCGTTTGTACTGATGTGCCGCCGTGTTGGCGTGGACAGTTCTACCCACAATTTATTTTCCAGTAAACTGAACGTATAAATCAAACGCACAATAAGAATCATAGCCTCGCCTCGCAAAAACCTTTTACAAGTGCTTTTTCGTCCTATTATACTGTATTTATATTAAAACGTATTAGAATGATACTGGGTCAATTGGCATTATTGTTGATATAGCATTTTTGTATACCAATTGTGTGTGTTGATCTCTCTGCAAATACAAGGTACTCTCATCATTCTCAGTAATCACACCACTTAACTTAATACCGTTGATGAGGAAAACTGTAACTTGAGCCTTTGTATCTATTAGTTTTTTTATAAACTTATTTTCTTGTTCATGCATGATAATTAATAACCTTCATATTTATTTATCCAGTTATTTATTATCTTTGTTGTTTTTAACCAGCTTCAGCATCATTTGGTACTGTTTGTATGCTTCTTCAACCGCTGGGTATCTCCTACGCATGTATTGTTCATGTTTGGCACGTTGATCTAATTTGAACAACTTGCGTTTTAATGAATACAATTCATGTTCTGCTTTTTCAATCTGCTTCTGTAACTGAGCCCGATAATCTTCCATGTTTTACTCTACTGTCTTTAATAAAAATTTATAATGCTTGTATGCTTCTTTATAAGTTTTATATGCTTCATTAACTGACGGATATCTTCCACGAAGATATTTTTCGTGCTTGATCTTTTTTTCTTCTTTAACCACTTTGCGTCTAATACTTTGAGGATCAGTTTTTTGACTCGTTTTAACAATCGTTCTTCTTGTGATTAAAAATTCTTGCTTGACTTCATCTTTGAAGTCATCAAACTCTTGGCGTGTGATAGTTTTCTTAGCCATCCGTTGTAAGGTCAACCCACTTGTTCAGTAGTTTGACTCCCCATCCTGTAGCACCACCAGATGCTGTCATAGAGCCCTTGTCATTCCA
>TARA_B100001121_G_scaffold309789_1_pt1 | contig 12705 bp, 12 predicted proteins | sample TARA_B100001121 | Tara Oceans TARA_B100001121 (sample SAMEA2622817) | marine metagenome | biome: marine biome (ENVO:00000447); feature: surface water layer (ENVO:00002042); material: "saline water (ENVO:00002010), including plankton (ENVO:xxxxxxxx)" | depth 5 m
GACTCCGGTACGAATGGCGATAGGATCTGGACCATGTTCGAATCGATGTCCAAGGTGCTCCTGATCGCCGTCACCCTGTGCTGCCTGACCACCACCGCGTGGGCGCAGAAGGCCGCCGACAAGTCGAGCCCCTTCGAAGCCGTGCGATGGAACGACGACGCGCCGGAAGTGAAGGTCGGCGGCGTCTGGTACCGACCGGTGGCCATCGAGGGTATCGACGTCGAGGAGATTCTCACCTTCTGCACCAAGAAGTACGGATCGCGGGACAAGAAGCGGTTCGGAGAGGACCTGCCTCCCGCCATCAAGGCGATGGGACACCCTCCCCTTCCGAACCGGGTGGAACTCCGCTTGATCCGACTCGACGATGGCGAGGACGTGACCCTGCACGACGTGCCGAGCACCATCGAAAACCGAAGAGCGATCCTTCTGTACAACCGGTCCAATGGGATCGGCAATCCCCCGCGTTCGAGCAGAACCTCCCGACCTTCGAAGAAGTGGATCACCTACGACGAGGCGGTCGCCGATCTGGTCGAGCTCCAGGCTCGACTCGACGATCAGTTCGCCTACCGACACCTTCGGGACGTCGATCTGGAGGTCGAGATCGCCCGTATCCAGTTGGCCATGGACGGACGGGTCGACGTCGAGCAGCTCACCGAACAGGTTCGGAAGCTGATGATGCGCTTCGGGGATGGACACGCCGGCGTCCGTTCCGAGTTCGAGTCTCGCCCCCCCCGCTACACCCCCTTTCTGCTGGGGGAGGTCGACGGCGGGATCGTGGCCTTCACCCCGGATCGCAGCCGACTGCTTGAAGCGTACCGGCCCTATCTGCTCGCCATCGACGGGGTCCCCATGGATGAACTGATCGACACCATGCGGCCGGTGATCACCGATGGCAGTCCGCAGTTGATCCGGGCCCGCGCGCTGCGCGAACTCCGGACGCTGGACCTCGTTCCGAACATGCGCCGCACGACCCGGAACTACAACACGATCATCTGCACGATGGGCGACAGTCCGGAGGATCCGGATCCCGTCGAACTCAAGTTCTCCTTCACCGACGACCGACCGATCTACGGGGACTGGCCCCGCCGTTCCTCCGGCCTGCTGGAGGGGAACCTCGGCTACCTGCGCATCGAAGCCATGGACGACGAACTCGTGCCCGGGATCAGGCAGGCGATGGACGAGTTCCGCAACACCGACGGATTGATCGTCGACGTCCGGGGCAACGGCGGCGGGACCCGACTGCCGCTGATCACGCTGGCCGGATACCTCCTCGGCCCCGACGAGTCGCCCTGGGTGGCCAATGTCGCCCGCTACCGACTGAGCGATCGGTTCGGAGAGGGACATCTGGAGGCCCGGTACATGCATCGCGCCGACGACGCCCGCTGGACGGACACGCAGCGACGTGCCATCACGGAACTGGCCGCCGACTTCGAACCGGAATGGGATCGGCCCGACGGCTTCAGTCCCTGGCACTACCTCGTGCTGGACCGGACCGGTGCCGACGGCGAGTACTTCTACGACCGACCGGTGGTGATCCTCTCCGACGCGAACTGCTTCAGTGCCACGGACATCTTCCTGGGCGCCTTCTCCGGTCGCCCGCGAATCACGCTCATGGGAAGCGCCAGCGGCGGCGGCAGCGCCCGGTCGCAGCGCTTCGAACTTCCCAACAGCGGCATCCAGGTACGGTGCGCGTCGATGGCGTCGTTCCGACCCGACGGACGACTCTACGACGGCCGCGGGATCGAAGTGGACATCGAGGTTCCGCTGCAGCCCGCCGATCACCTTCTGGGCGGGCACGATACAGTGCTCGATGCCGCGATCGAACATCTCACATCCAAGTAGCACCCGACCGGGTGCGCAGCCCCCTCACGAGACCCACCATGCTCCGACTCCGCTCCACCGTCGCACTCGGCCTGTTGCTGGCCCTTCCGGCCTGCACCACATCCTTCCGGACATCCGACCTCGACGGAACCTGGATCGGCCGTGACCACACCATCAACTCGCGTGGGCAGTCCGTGACCAGCAAGGAGATCGTGCTGCAGGTCGGCGACAACGGTCTGATCAACGGAACGACGACCTGGGCGCTGATCGACGGCGCGGGCGGCAACGACGGCGATGCGCCGGTCGCCGGCGACACCGAGGACATCATCGGCGTCTTCGACGCCACCAGCGGGGAGTTCTACCTGGTCGAGACCGAGGAACGCGGATTCTGGCGTGGACGCATGCTGTCCCGGGACCGGATCCAGGCGTTCCTCGTGCAGTCGGGTGACAAACCCGTTGCGGCGGTGGTCCGGTTGCAGCGTCGCACGGACTGAGGAAACCCGTCGGACCGTATCTCCCGAGCCGATCGACGGTCTACCGATCGGTCAGGAGCACCCCTTCGCCGACGAGACCGGGGCCGAAGGCCATGGCCACCGTGGGGAGTCGGCCTCCACCGTCGAGCAGTTTCTTGAGAATCCACAGAACCGTGGACGAGGACATGTTGCCCTGCTCGGCGAGCACGCCCAGCGACGGGGCCAGCAGCGGTTCGGACAGACCAAGCCCCCGCCGAACGCCTTCGAGAATGTCCCGCCCCCCGGGATGGATGGCCCAGGAACCGATGTCCCCGATGCACAGGCCGCGTTCGCCCAGCCACGTCGTGATCCACTCGGAGACCGATCGCTTCAGGACGATCGGCACTCTGGGGGAAAGTCGCATCTCGAACCCACGGTCTCCGATCCGCCACGTCATGAGGTCGGACGTGCCGGGAAACAGACGACTGGTGAAGCAGTCCAGCACGGGACCGTGGTGGTCCCGGGAGACCACGGCCGAAGCCGCACCGTCGGCGAAGATCGCGTTGGCGACCGCCTGATCCCGAAGCGGTGCCGCAACGTGGTAGTGGATGCTGCAGATCTCCACGCACACCAGAAGTACGACGTTCGACGGATTCTCCGCCGCGAAGGCCCGGGCCACCGCCAGCCCGTTCAGGGCACCGTGGCACCCCATGAACCCGATGTTGGCTCGAGCCACATCGTTGGGCAACTCGAGTTCGTCATGCAGTCCGCGCCAGACGCCGGGCGATTCAGCGCCGGTGCAGCTGACGGTCACGAGATGGGTGATGCGTTCCGGATCGACCTGCGCCGATGCCAGTGCCGCGCGGGCGGATCGACTCGCCAGCGCCAGCGCCGCCGGGCGGTAGTGCTCGAGCCGCTGGGAGGTGCTGGCGCCCCCCTGCCGCACCGGCTCGATGATCCGCTCCTGAAGTGCTCGGGAACCGAAGAGCAGGGACCGTGAATCGATGCGCACATCGGAGTACAACTTCGCCAGTTCGTCCCGATCCAGCGGAGTCTCCGCGGCGCGGGCGATCTCCAGACCGTCCTGCGGAGAGCAGGCGGTATCCGGGGCCGCGGTGCCGAGTCCGTTGATGCGTACCGGGGACGGCATGGCTAGTTCCAGCAGACCTTTCGCGACATCCATCGACCGATCGGCCGGGTTCGTCCCAGACGAAGCAGCGGCTTGAGCAGGCGTGGACGTCGAATCGTCGCTCCGACCAGCCGGCAGGTCAGATGCCGCCGACGCAGCAGCGTCGCGCAGCTCCGGTGCCAGGACGGTCCGACCGGACGTCCCTCGAGCAGGTCGCGTACGAACGGCGCCATCCGTATCGCGCAGTGGATGCCCCAGCTCATTCCTTCACCGGTGAAGGGCTCGATGTAGCGCATCGCGTCGCCGAGGACGAGGACCCGACCACCGGCCGCGCGGCGACGGTGCCGCCGCAGGTGCGAGACCCCCTGCCATCGGATGCCATCGAGCGCCTCCGATCGGACCCCGCTTTCGTCGAGCATGCGGTGCAGCAGACCGGATCGTCCCAGCGTCCTGACCGCGGCCGGATCCAGGGCGGCCGCCAGGACCGAGGCTCCACCGGCCAGGGGAGCGATGCCCAGATACCCCGCGGCCGAGGTGAACATCCGGACGCGGTCGTCGGTTGCCGGACCGTCGAATGCATCGACGATGGCTCCGATGCCGACGTGGCTGCCGGCCTCCACGACCCAGTCGAACTCCCGACGGTGGGACAACGCGGTTCCGTGCAATCCATCGGCGACCACGATCGCCCCGGGCGTCAGCACCGTACGTTCCGTGCCGCGGGTGAGCACCACGGAATCGTCCGCCCGGACGGTGGCCGACGTCGAGTCGACGAAGGTTCCGCCCAGCTGCTGCACGCGTTCGATGAGGTTGCGGTCCAGTTTCGATCGATCGATCACCCGATAGGCGGGCAGTGGAAGGGTCGCCGAAAACCCGCGGGTGACGATTTCAATTCGATCCACCGACCGCGGATTGGATCGGGACAGTGCCGGTCCCAGTCCGCATTGGTGCAGTCCGTCCGCGCCGGCGGGCGCAAGGCATCCTCCGCAGACCTTGGCGCGGGGAAATGCGGACCGTTCGACGATCAGCGTCCTGTACCCGTCGTTGAGCAGGGTCGCCGCGGCGGCACAGCCGGCGGTGCCCGCCCCGATGACCAGCACCTCCCAGGTGCCGGATGCGGCCTCGATCAGGGTGTCCGACGAATTCACGAGGGTGACCATGTGAGAACCATCCGTCTGGGAAAGACATGACGCACCCGAGCCCGGTCGAGTCCGGCCTCGGACGCCAGGGACCGCAGTTCCTCCGAACTGAACGCCGCCCGCACGCTGCGAACGGCATCGACGTGCACCACGTCCGACCTCGTGAGGATACGCGGCACGATCCGCGCCAGCAGCAGATTCGTCCGATCACGTCGCAGATCGTTGACGATCAGCAACCGGGTGGCGATCCGCGACGCGTCCCGCAACACCCCGACGACTGCGTTCTCATCCAGATGATGCAGAAAGAGGTTGCACAGGACCACGTCGAACGGTCCCAGCCCGCCGAGGCCGCCTCCGGTGACATCGAGGGACTCGTAGCGCATCGCCACCTCGGCCGCCGCCGCGCGTTCGAGAGCGACGCGGCGGGCCAGCGGACTGACGTCGCATCCCACCAGCTCGAGGCGACGTCCGCAGGCCTTCGCCCGACCGGCCAGTCGGATCGGTATGGCACCGTCACCCGATGCGATGTCCAGCATCGACAGGGACGTGGCGCCCCGGTCGAACAGCGTTCGCAGGTACGGCCAGATGGTCCGCTCGACGCCGGACACACGGTTGATTCGGTGCAGGCCCTGCAGCGCCCGCCGGTGCCGCCGGTCATCGAGCGCGGGATCATCCATCAATTCGGGGATCAGGTGACGCTGCATGCCTTCATCCTATCCGTCGAACGCACCTTCGACTGCCGTGTTCACAGGAGCATGGCCCAGCACCAGAACCAGATCCCACCGGCGAGATACAGCAGGGAGATCGCCATGATGTTGAGCAGGAACTGACGGCGAACCGATGAAGCCAGTGCCATGACCGAAGCCACCACGGCCACGACGGAAAGCAGCCAAGCCAGATGCAGACCGACGACTGCAAGCCAGAACTCCGGCACGTACTGGTAGTCGACGTCGAACTGGAGGTTGCCCCAGACCATGGAAACGTCATCCGCAGTCGCCGGTCCTGATCCAGTCGGAACCCCCTGCTCTTCGAATGCACCACGGGAGCGATGCTCCATGCCGGCGGCTCCGGGTTGGGCCGTCTGCAGGCGACTGCCGGCATCCAACGCCAGCAGGAGCAGAAACCCACTGACGAATGCCAGTGCACACCACAATACGAAGGCGTACTTTGCAACGAAGAACGTCGAGCTGGACCTGCTGCCCGTATCCATCAACGGACTGTACCGCGGATCATCTGGCCACGAATACAAAGTCCGCAGTCTTGAGGTTGTCGGTAATTTTCTTGCGTGGGACCTCGAGTCGCACTCTAATGATCCTTTGAGGACCGTCGTACGATCGCGGGTCCCCGGAGCCGTTCATGCATCGTCGGATCGCCGTCATTCTCCCACTGGTCATCACGGGTGCCGTCGGTGCGCAGGCCCCCTTCACGTACATCGACACCGGCCAGGAGCTGGGTGCGGCCTACAGCAGTTTCGTGGCCCTTGGAGATCTCGACGACGACGGCGACCTCGATGCATGGGTTGCGAACTACCTGGGTCCCAACGCCGTCTGGCTCAACGACGGTGACGCCGGGTTCGGCGATTCGGGGCAGGCCCTTGGACAGCGCAACAGCTTCGCGGTGGCATTGGGTGATCTGGACGGCGACGGCGATCTGGACGCGTGGGTCGCCAACTACGACCAACCCAACAGCATCTGGTTCAACGACGGTGCCGGACGCTTCACCGACTCCGGGCAGACGCTGGGCGCGGCCCGGAGCAACGGCGTCGCCCTGGGCGATCTCGACGGCGACGGCGATCTCGATGCCTACGTATCGGATGGATTGGGTCAACCGAACACCGTCTGGGTGAACGACGGCAACGGTCTGTTCGCGGATTCCGGTCAGCGGCTGGGCACCGGCTTCAGCGATTGGGTGGCGTTGGGTGATCTGGACGGCGACGGTGATCTGGACGCGTGGATCGCCAACGAGGACGAGGGCAATACCGTGTGGACGAACGACGGCAGTGGTCGCTTCACCGACACGGGGCAGTCGCTGGGCACTGCCGCCAGCTTTTCGGTGGCCCTGGGGGATCTCGACGGCGACGACGATCTCGATGCGTGGGTCGCGAACTACTCCGGGCAGCCCAACGTGGTCTGGCTGAACGACGGCGACGGTTTTTTCAGCCGCACCGGCCAGGCCCTCGGCGACAACTACAGCTTCACGGTGGCCCTGGCGGACGTCGACGAGGACGGCGACCTCGACGCCTGGATCGCCAATCTCCTCGGGCCCAATCTGATCTGGCTCAACGACGGCACCGGCGTCTTCGTCGACTCCGACCAGACGCTCGGCGATCGCCCGAGTCTCGCGGTCGCTCTGGGTGATCTCGACGGTGACGGCGATCCCGATGCGTGGGTCGCCAACGACGGTGATCCCAACACCGTCTGGCGCAACCTCGTGCGGGGCGCCTGCTGCATCCAGGGATCATGCGTACAACTTCAGATCGAAACGTGTCTGGAGATCGGTGGCGTGTACCTGGGCGGTGCGTGCGCGATTGCATCGTGCGATGACTCGGATCCGACGGGGGCTTGCTGCACGGGCAACGAAGTCGTGTGCGTGCCCTACACCTCGACGGCGTGCATCGATCTCGGAGGCCAATGGCTCGGCGCCGGCACGTCGTGCGTCGAGGCTCCGTGCACGACCGTCTGCGCCGGCGACACGAACGGCGACGGGCTGGTCGATGTCGGAGACCTGCTGCTGGTCATCGCCAACTGGAACACCTGCCCGTGACCATCCGGGCCATCCCCCACTCCATCCATGCAGCCCCACAGCACCCCGTCTTCACGGGGGTGTTGTCGCTGAACCAGGCACGAACCTCGGCGGGCCGCAGCGATCCTGCTACTTGAAGCGTCTACCGGCCCGGGATTCCTCGAAGTACTGGATGGGCTCGGCTCCCAGCTCCCGCCGCAGCAGACCGATCGTGCCCATGTGCATGTGCTCGTGGTAGGCGATCCATTCCAGGGAGCCGCCCTTGTGCTGGAAGAGGGGGTGATGATCGAACTCCCCTTCCAGGAACAGACACGGCTCGTCGAGTTTCGATACCGGCATCGCCCGGACGTCATGCAGCAGCTGCTGATGCACCGCGTCGAGGGTGTCCAGCAGCTCCTGGGGGGTGGGATAGAGGTCGGGATCGGATTGCGGCACCGAGTTGTAGCCGAACAACTCGACGTAGTTCTCCGGAATGAGCCGGCTGTCGTCCTCTCGGATCCCCCGTACGAAAACCATGCCGAGGAAGTACTCCGCGGTGGCGATGTGACCGACGTTCCAGGCGATGTGGCTGATGTCCATCGGCATCGTGAACCACGTGTCGTGCGGGATGCGTTCGACGAGCTGGAGGGTCAGGACCCGGGTCCGCTCGATCTGGTAGATGATTCGTTCCTTGTCGAACATGGGTGCTCACTCCGTGCGTACTCGAAAAGTTTCAGTCGGCTACCCCCCCATTGAACCATTCCGGATACGGCCGATCAAGAATTCAATTCGATCAACCGCTTTCCCCGCCTCAAGAACGCCGCGTGGCCATTGCAATGCCGGATTTCCATTGCCCGGGCTGGGTCGATCTGCTGTAATGGGGTCTTCGCGGCCCCCCGGCCGCCACCTTGTGGGAGAGGAACATCATGCATCGCATCGCATCTGTCGTCGCCGGTCTGTCACTGGCTTTCGTTGGAACATCCGCCACCAGCGCGGCCACGATCAATGTGCCGGCCGATCAGCCCACCATTGCCGCGGCGATCAGTGCGTCAGCCGATGGCGACGTGATCAACATCGCCGCGGGCACCTACTTCGAATCCTCCCTCAACCCCGACGGCAAAGCCATCACCATTCAGGGGACGCTCAATGGAGATGGTTCACTGGCGACCACCATCAATGCCTTCAATGAGCTGTCGAGTGGCCCCGCGTTCGATGTCGACTCTGGCGAGGGGAATGGGACGGTCATTCAGAATCTGGTGATTCGTGGAGGAGCAAACAGTGTTGGCGGCGGGATCTCTTGCACTTCCAGCAGCCCCATCATCCGCGGCTGCATGATCACCGACAACGCGGGCCTCTACGAGGGCGGCGGAATCTACTGCTACGACGCCAGTCCCATCATCGAGAACTGCACGATCACCGACAACAGGACCTCCGCCGTTGGTGGCGGAGGAATCGCATGCAGTACCGACAGCAACCCCACCATCACCGGCTGCACGATCACGTTCAATACGAGCCAGGACGGCGGGGGGATCTACTGCAGCAACAGCAGCCCCACCATCAGCGACTGCACGATCTCGGGCAACTCGGCCACCCTGCGGGGCGGAGGCATCTACGGCATAAACAGCGTCCCCACCATCAGTCTCACTCGAGTCTGCGAGAACACACCGAATCAGATCGCGAGCTCCCGCATCGAGTCCTTCTCCTGCATCGCGTCGAGTTGCGACACCTGCGATGAAGACTCGGATGGGGAAGGCGTCCTCGATTACCTGGACAACTGTCCTGACGTGGCCAACGCGGACCAGGCCGATCTCGATGGAGACGATGTCGGCGACGCCTGCGACAATTGCCCGGACGATCCTTTGAAGACCGAACCCGGCGACTGCGGCTGTGGAGAGCTGGAGACGGACACCGACTCCGACGGCACGCCTGACTGCATCGACGGCTGCCCGAACGATTCGGACAAGACCGAACCGGGCAACTGCGGGTGTGGCGTCGCGGAGACCACCGTCTTCGGTGATGTCGACTGCGATGGCGACTACGACATCGACGACGCCTATGCAGCCATGGTGAACTTCGGCATCGACAACGGACCGACTGGAGCCTGCTGCGTGAGTTCGGGCTGCCATGCACTGACTGAAACAGCGTGTACCGGCATGGGCGGCACCTGGCTCGGCGCGGATGCAACCTGCGACGACTGCGCACCGACGTGCCAGGGTGACGCGAACGCCGACGGCACGGTCGATGTCTTCGACCTGCTGAAGGTCATCGACGGCTGGGGCCTCTGCGACTGAGCCCCCACTCCTTCTATAGAACCCACAGCACCCCCGTCTGCACGGGGGTGTTGTTGTTGGGGGCACGGTTCCTTGTCCCCTTCTGCCGCCCAGGAACCCCGCCTGGACCCCGCAATGGCGAATTTCCATTGCCCTGAGTCCGCCCCTGTGCTGTAATGGGCACAGGGAGAAGAAACCATGCGAAACCTCTGCGCAGTAATCGTGACCGCCCTGCTGGTCGGTCCGGCGTTCGCCGACACGATCAATGTGCCCGACGATCATGCAAGCATCCAGGATGCGATCGATGCGTCCTCCAATGGTGATGTCATCACCATTGCAGCGGGCACCTTTCCCGGAATCGAACTGGACCCCGGCGGCAAGGCCATCACCATCGAGGGGACACTGGACAGCAATGGAACGCTGGCGACCACCATCGATGGACAGCAGACGAGTGCCGTATTCCTGTTCCAGTCCGGTGAAGGCAGTGGAACCGTGATCAAGGATCTGGTGATCACTGGAGGTAGTTCTGATTTCAGTGGCGGGATCTTCTGCTTCCAAAGCAACCCCGCCATCATCGGTTGCACCATTACGGGCAATGCCGCTCAGGAATCCGGCGGTGGCCTCTACCTCTACCAGAGCAGTCCCTCCATCATCGACTGCACGATCTCGGGAAATACCGCCACCAGTGGAGGCGGAATGTGGAGCAGTATCGGAAGCAATCCCATCATCAGTGACGCTCGAATATGCGGCAACGAACCGGAGCAGATCAACGGATTCTGGACTTCCGGAGATGGCAATGACATCACCACTACCTGTCTGGCCACCATCCCCTGCTGCGTCTCCGGATCGTGCCTCTTCCTCACCGAGGCTGAGTGTGACGCCGCCGCGGGATTCTACGTACCCGGTGCATCGGACTGCCAGGACTGCGAAGCGCCCTGCCGGGGCGACACGAACAACGACCGCCAGGTCAACGTAGAAGATCTCCTCACAGTCATCGCCAACTGGAACAGCTGCCCGTAGTACTGGGCCCCCACTCCATATACAACCCCACAGCACCCACGTCTTCACGGGGGTGTTGTTGTTGGGGGCAGGAACCCCGCCTGGACCCCGCAATGGCGAATTTCCATTGCCCGAGCCGTGCCGATCTGCTGTAATGGAGTCTTCGCGGCACCTGCCGCCACCTTGTGGGAGAGGAAACCATGCATCGCATCGCTGCTGTCGTCGCCGGTCTGTCACTGGCGTTCGTTGGAACATCCGCAACCTTCGCGGGCACCATCAACGTGCCAGGTGACTATACGCTGATTCAGGACGCAATTAATGCATCATCGGATGGCGACGTGATCAACATCGCAGCGGGAACGTACTACGAGCACTCGCTCAACCCAAGCGGCAAGGCCATCACCATTCAGGGCACGCTCAATGGAGACGGGTCGCTTGCGACCACCATCGATGCCGAGCAAGGTGGCAGCGTGTTCAACATCAACAGCGGTGAAGGGAACGAAACCGTGATACAGCACCTCGTGATTACTGGGGGGAGCGGATTTGAACAAGACGAATTCACCTACGGCGGCGGGATCTGCTGCTTCCCCAATAGCATCGCCACCATCAGTGGGTGCACGATCTCGGAGAACACGGCAAATGCCGGCGGCGGGATCTATAGCAGCACCAACAGCAATCTCACAATCTCCAGCTGCACGATCAAGGGGAACACGGCATCCAGTCACGGCGGCGGAATCCACCACTCCAGATGCAGTTCCACCATCAACGGATGTACGATCTCGGACAACGAGTCCGCCGACGCTGGAGGTGGAATCTTCTGTTTCCAAAGCAGCCTCAACATCAGCAGCTGCAAAATCGAGGCCAATGCTGCCCTTGCTTACAACCAAGAAGGTGGCGATCTGGTCAGCGGCGGCGGAATCTTCTGCTTCGGCACCGACGCCACCATCACCAACTGCACAATTGAGGGCAACAGTAGCTACTTTGCAGGCGACGGGATCCGCTGTGAATTTTCGAGCAACGCCACCATCAGCGGCGGCAGCGTGTGCGGCAGCGGTCCAAGTCCAACATATGCAGATAACTCCTCCAATATTACATCTGGCCTGTGCTGGATCGATGAGAGTTGTGATGGCAATCTTTACATCGTCATTGCCAATCAGCAGGAGCAGATCGACCAGTTACTGACCATGCATGCACAACAGCAATCCGCGATCGAGGATCTACAACAAGTCATCACGGCCTGCTGTGCAGAACAGAGTTGTGCCGGCGATGAAAACAATGACGGTGTGGTGGACATCCATGATCTGTTGATTGTCATTTCCTCCTGGGGCGCCTGCCCGTAACACCCGCCCCCCCACTCCTTCTATAGAACTCAAAGCACCCCCGTCTTCACGGGGGTGTTGTTGTGTACACCGCGGCACATGTCGAGTACAATGGTGCTGCATCATGAGAGGGGCTCGCCCCTCGCCAACCTGCCTGCCCGGGCAAGGTGGTATTCGGAGAGAGGTTCTCCGGGATGCGGCTCGGGATCCATCCCGGGCAACGAAGCGGGCTGCCTGTCTTTTTGGGACAGGGAGGTGAACAATGGGTTACCTGAATCTCCGGAACGACACCGGCTTCTGCAACCGGTGCGAGAGCGATTCCGACGACTGCAACTGCCACATGATCCTCTGCTGGGAGGGCGAACACCTGCTCGACGGCGAGGATCCGAACATGGATCGACTGATCGAGTGGGGATGCCTGCTGGCCTGGAACGGAGCACCACCGCGCTTCGACGGGCCGGTGCTGCGTGAACTGCCGGAATCCATGGCCCGCGCGATGGAAGAGGAATTCCTCCGCCTGGCCGCCATGCCGGAATGCGACGAGCTCCCGGCCACCGATCCCCTCGAGGTGTTCGAATGCGCTTCCGCGTGCGGGATCAACTTCCGCAAGATGATCTACGAAGCGTGGGTCGAGGCGGCGGCACTGCATGTGCACAGCCGAACCGTATGCATCGGCGGGCTGGGTTCGGGGGGCATCTACGACAACCTCGAGGTCGAGAATCCGGTGGACACCCAGGCCAGGATGCGGATCATTCTCGCCCCGGCGATGGAGTCGCTGCACAATTTGATGGAGGACGCCGCCACGCCGTAGTCCCCCACTCCTTCTGTACACCCACAGCACCCCCGTCTTCACGGGGG
>TARA_B100001121_G_scaffold197220_1_pt1 | contig 12620 bp, 11 predicted proteins | sample TARA_B100001121 | Tara Oceans TARA_B100001121 (sample SAMEA2622817) | marine metagenome | biome: marine biome (ENVO:00000447); feature: surface water layer (ENVO:00002042); material: "saline water (ENVO:00002010), including plankton (ENVO:xxxxxxxx)" | depth 5 m
AGGTATTTAGAAGTTTTTTCACTTTATTCTTTTAAAGATTTATTAATCACATTTATTTTTTCAAATATTAGATATTTTATTTTTTCATTACAATTCATTATTCTTTTAAATGTTTTTGGAGTTGATGTTCAATTTGTGAATGCGCTTTTATCTGTTATGTTGATCTTCTTCTTTATTACTGTCACTCCAACAATAACAATAGCTGAAATTGGTGTCAGAGGTTCAGTTGCTATTTTTGTATTAGGGCTTTTTTCATCAAATGATATGGGTATTTTATCAGCAACTACTACTCTATGGTTGATTAATTTAATACTACCAGCAATTATAGGTTCCTTTTTTGTTTTTAGTTTGAAAATATTTAGATCATAATGATTTTATTTTTAAAAATTATCTTTATTGTTTATGCTGTTTTAATCCTTTTTCTTTTGTATGGCTGGTTCAGAAATAATACTAAAACTAAGACTTCAAACTTTAAATTAAGCGTTATAATAGCTGTCAGAAATGAAGAAAAAAATATTGGTAAATTAATAAGTAATTTAAAATTACAAGATTACAACCCAAATCTTTTTAATGTAATTGTTATTGACGACCACTCCGAAGATCAAACTTTAAAATTACTAAAAAAAGAGGCTGCCATGTGGAAAAACCTCAAAGTCTTGAGCCTGGAAAAAAAATATAAAGGCAAGAAACAAGCTATATTGAAAGGTGTAAAATTTTCTAATAGTGATATAATTATCACAACTGATGCAGATTGTAGTTTTACTCACAAATGGTTAACATCAATAAGCAGTTATTTTATAAATGAAAAAATTAATTTAGTTTCAGCTCCAGTTTCATACAACACATCTTCAAATTTTTTTAGTAAACTTCAAACTATAGAGTTTTTGTCTTTAATAGCCTCAGCCGCAGGTGCAATAGGTATTAATAAACCAATTCTTTGTAATGGAGCAAACTTAGCATATCGACGAAAGGTTTTTTTGGAAAAAAATCAATATTCTACAGATGACAAAGCTTCTGGTGATGATGTGTTTTTGCTACACAATATAAAGCAATATTATAATCACTCAATATTATTTGCAAAAAATCTTGATGCATTAGTTTTGACCGATCCAAAAAAAAGTTTTACTGATTTTTTTAATCAAAGACTACGCTGGTCTTCCAAATCAGTATACTACAGAGATTTTGACACAATATTTGTTTCAATGTTAGTTTTTGTAACTAATTTATTAGTTGTTATTTCAGCAATATGTTTAATGTTCGAATCAATTTATACAGATGAATTAATTTCAATGATTGTTTTAAAGTTCATAGTTGATTTTATTTTTCTTGTGCCTATTCTATTTTTCTTTAATAGAACTTCATTAATTGGATTGATCCCAATTCTGCAATTTTTTTACCCAATTTATATAACTTTGACCTCTATAATTTCAACTTTTGTTAGCTTTAATTGGAAAGGAAGAATTGAAAAGTCATGAGTAGCGGATCACTAAATAAGATTGCTTTTAAAAAAATGGTTTTATCAAAATCATCACTTTTTTCATTATTTGTAGTTCTTGTCTGCTTAATCTGTAGTTTTTTTTCATATTTAATTATTCCTGACAAAACTCCATATGCTAATCAAATGTTTCTTGAATTGGCAACAATTCCACCTAAAAGTAAAGTTAGTTTTTTAGAGATTCCAATTAAAAATGTTGAGAAAGAAAGTTTTATTAAATATTTTTTTATTGGAAAAAAGTCAGAGTTTGAAAGAATTCCAATAAATGATTTTAAAACTGAAAAAAATAAGATTATTTATACACCTATTTCAACTAATATTGAACAGGAATATATTGGTAATTACAGAGTAAATCAACAAACCTTTTGGTTCGGAACAGATAGATTTGGAAGAGATTTATTAAGTAGGATAATTTATGGAGTTAGAGTTTCAATGGCGGTGGGTTGTATCGCAGTGTTAATATCACTTATAATCGGCATAACATTAGGGCTAATTGCAGGATTTTATAGAGGAACTGTTGATGATATTGTTATGTGGTTTGTAAATGTTATTTGGTCAATACCTACCTTATTAATGGTAATAGCCATTACATTAGCATTGGGAAAAGGTTTTTGGCAGGTTTTTGTTGCTGTTGGTCTGACCATGTGGGTTGAAGTTGCTCGTATTGTAAGAGGACAAGTTCTTGCTATCAGAGAATTAGAGTATATTCAGGCCAGTAAAGTTTTGGCTTATTCTCCTTTACGAATAATAACAAAGCATATTCTTCCAAACGTAATTGGCCCTGTTATTGTGATATCGGCTGCTAATTTTGCTGCAGCTATTTTAATTGAAGCTGGTTTGTCTTTTTTAGGACTTGGGGCACAACCTCCTATTCCGTCATGGGGTAGTATAATTAAAGATCATTATTCATATATTATTATGGACAAAGCATACTTAGCTGTTATCCCTGGCCTAGCAATAATGCTAGTTGTTTTGTCTTTCATGACTTTGGGTAATCGTTTGAGAGATTCTTTTGACGTGAGAATTTAAAATAATAAAAGACCCGATATAAAAATAATTGTACCTACCATCATAAGGATTAGAGTGTATGGAAGAATATCTTTGGCTTTAAGCCCTGTGATCCCAAGTAATGGTAAGGCCCAAAAAGGTTGAAGCATGTTGGTTATTTGATCACCATATGCAAGAGCCATAACTGATTTAGGAATAGAATATCCAATCTTCATTGCTGCTTCAACTATTATCGGTCCTTGAACTGCCCATTGCCCACCTCCACTAGGAACAAAAATATTTACTATACCCGCGCTTAAAAAAGTAAAAATTGGGAAAGTAAATTGATTAGATATCAAGATAAACAGATCTGACATTATTTCAATCATGCCTGAATATTTCATAATTCCCATTATTCCAAAATATAATGGGAATTGAATTAATATTCCTGAGGCACCTTTGATTGCACTGTTAACAGAGTTAATAAAACTAAAAAAGTTATTGTGTAAAAAAATACACAAGCCCAAAAGAAAAAGATTAATAAAGTTTGGATTTATAAAGTTTAAAGATATTTTATCGGGTAAAATAAGTGCTTTGTAAAAGCAATAAATTAAAATTATTGAACCAAAAATTCGAGCTAAAGTTTTACTATGGTCCAGCTTTTCCGCACCAATAACATTTTCTGGTGATACTTTTTTCTCTGAACTTAAGCTTATTTTTTTTGATTCAGTTTTTTTTCCTAGAAAATACATTAAAGAAGGCAGGATAATAATTAAGAAAATGGAAATTGTTAAATTCATTGAAGAGAAAACAGTTTGAGATTGAGAAATAACTCCCATTTTACTTTCTAAAAAATGTCCTTTTTCAGCAATTTTTATTGGCGCAGATCCTGAAATACCACCATGCCAGACCATTAGGCCAGAGTAACCAGCAGCACCAATTAAGGGATAGTTAAGTTTTATATTATTTTTGCTAGCGTGTTCTCCAACCTTTCTTGCAAATATTGCTCCAAATATTAAGCCAAGCCCCCAATTAAAAAGAGATACTATTAATGTTGATAATGTAACTAATGCTGCGGCTGTAGAGGTATTATTACAAATTGATGTTACTCTATTAATTATTTTCTCAACTGGATTAGATAGAGCTAAGCAATGACCAAGAACAAGCATTAGCATCATTTGCATTGCGAAAACCATTAATTGATTGTCCCATAATCCCTTTTCCCAGAAAGTAAGTATTTTGAAGAAACTATTCGACTGTTCCTCAGCAATAAAATAAGCCAATAAGAAAGTGATGAAAGAAAGAATCACCGCTATAGTGAAGGGAGCAGGTAAATTATTTTTTATGAAATCTCCAAATTTGTTAGAGATGGACATTTTTAGAAGGGTAAGTCGTCATCTGAGCCATCACTCTCCTCAAAAGATGGAATATCAGGCTCTGGAGTATCATTACTAGCTGTTCCTAAACTTTCAATTCTCCAGGCATCAACATTGTGAAAATATCTGCCATTATATTCTCTTGATGAAAGATTAAAAGAAACTTCTATTTGATCCCCTTCATTGTGATGAGATAACATTTGGATTTTTTCCTCTCCAAATAATTGAAAGCAAACTTCTGGATTATATTGTGAACCAGTGTCGACTAAAAAAGATTGTTTTTGCCAATCTTTGCCCGCCTTTGAAGTTCCACTTTCAACACTTAATTTTCTGCTTAGTTTTCCTCTTAATGTTAAACTCATAATTGATATTTTTATTAAAACAAATTTAAATAAAAACCAATAAAAAAATCTTTAGAAAATGCATTTATGATAAAATGTTAAAAAATAATATATTTGTGGGCCTTTGCGGGTATGGCGGAATTGGTAGACGCGCTAGACTTAGGATCTAGTGCCGCAAGGCGTGGGGGTTCGACTCCCTTTACCCGCACAAAAACCTCAACATGAAGTTGGGGTTTTTTAGTTTTTTATCTCTCAAAAAATTGATAAATAAATGTATTTTTGCCGACTAATAAATTTGATTTATGAAAATAACACAAGGCAAGGCTAAAAATATGATGACCACAATTAAAATTGAGGTTACAGAAAGTGATTATTCTGAAAAAGTTACTGATATTTTAAAAAGGTATAGAAAAGACGCCGTTGTTCCTGGATTCCGCAAGGGAAAGACACCAATGTCAATAATAGAAAAGCAATATAAAACATCTGTAGTTGTTGATGAGGTTAATAAGTTACTTCAAGACAGTTTATATAAGCATATAACAGAAAATAAAGTAAAGGTACTAGGTAGTCCAATGCCATTATCTGATAATGAAATAGACTGGAAAAACAATAGTGATTTTATTTTTGAATATGAAGTTGGTTTGGCGCCTGAATTTGATGTAAAAATTTCCAAAAAAGACAAGTTAGATTTTTATAAGATAGAAGCTGACAAAAAATTAGTCGATAATTATTGTAATGATATAGCAAAGAGATATGGTAAGATGAGCAATCCATCTAAATCAATTGCAGGTGATTTAGTATATTGTTTAATCCAACAGTTGGATTCAAATGGGAATATTGACTCAAGTGGTATTTCTAATGAAGCTACAGTTTCTATTGATACCATAAAAGAAAAAAAATATCAAAAAATGTTTATTGGTGTTGAGCCAGATGTCAAGTTTAACTTAAATGTTAAAAAAGTATTTTCTAACAAATCTGATTTATCAGCAATGCTAAAAATTAGTCAAGGAGAGTTAGAAAACCTTAGCAATGACTTGTTTGAATTTACTATTATTAGGATTAATAGATTAGCCCCGGCTGTCTTTGATAATGAATTATTTAACAAGGTTTATCCAGATGGAAAAATAAAGAATTTAAAGGAGTTTAAGAATAAAATTAAGGAAGAAGCAGAAAAATCATTCGAAGTTGAGAGTGATCGTATGTTGAAGAATGATGTAGTTTTATATCTTGTTGACAAAATAAAATTTGATTTGCCTGATGAATTTCTAATGAAGTGGCTTGTAAAATCTTCTGAAAAACCACTTACTATAGACCAAGTCAAGCAAGATTATCCGCAGTATTCAAAAAGTTTAAAATGGCAGCTTATAGAAAATAAAATTTTAGAAGAACATAAATTAAAAGTGGATAATGATGATTTAATAAATTTTACTAAGGAAATAGTAAAAAAACAAATGCAACAGTATGGTCAAGCTATAAGTGATGACAAACAGATTGCAGATATTGCTGAAAATATATTAAAGAACGAAGATGAAAGAAAGCGAATCTCTAATCAATTATTTGATGAAAAAACACTTGTAATTTATAAGGAACTGTTCAAATTGAATCAAAAATCTATTTCTTATGATGATTTTGTTAAATTAGCAACTGAAAAATAAAAATTATGGACTACGGAAAAGAATTTAAAAATTTTGCTTCAAAACATAAAGGAATAAATAGTTTATATATTGACCAATTTACCTCAATGCATGGTAATTATATCTCACCTACAATTATTGAGGAACGTCAAATGAATGTTGCAAGTATGGATGTTTTTTCTAGACTTATGATGGACAGAATTATTTTTTTAGGAGTTCCCATTAATGATTACGTAGCAAACATTATTCAGGCTCAGCTGCTTTTCCTTGAGTCCGTTGATTCAAAAAAAGATATTTTAATATACCTTAACTCTCCTGGTGGTGGTGTTTATGCAGGCTTAGGTATATATGACACTATGCAATATATCAATCCAGATGTTTCTACGATTTGCACAGGAATGGCAGCCTCAATGGGTGCTGTTTTATTATGTGCAGGAGCTAAAGGTAAGAGAACTGCTTTACAACACTCAAGAATTATGATTCATCAGCCAATTGGAGGGGCACATGGTCAAGCTTCAGATATTGAAATTACAGCAAATGAAATTAAAAAATTAAAAAACGAATTATATACAATAATTTCTGAGCACACTGGAAAATCATTTGACGAAGTTTGGAAAGATAGTGATCGAGATTTTTGGATGACTTCTTCTGAGGCCAAAGATTACGGTATGATAGATGAGGTGTTAAAAAAGAAATAATGTCAGATCATCATCAAATTCAATGTTCTTTTTGCAGTAGAAACAAACAGGATACTGAAATCTTAATTGCAGGAGCAAATGCTCATATTTGTAACTCATGTATTGAACAGGCCTTTCAAATTGTTGAACAAGATGCTAAATCATCAGAGAATACATTAAAAAAAACTGATGAATTTTTACTTTTAAAGCCAATTGAAATAAAGTCTCATTTAGATGACTATGTTGTTGGTCAAGATCACGCAAAAAAAATTATTTCAGTTGCGGTATACAATCATTATAAGAGAATTTCACAAATATCATTAGATGACAATGATATTGAGATCGAGAAGTCTAATATTATTATGGTTGGTAAAACAGGTACAGGTAAAACTCTCCTGGCAAAATCAGTTGCAAAACTTTTGAATGTACCATTTTGTATTGCTGATGCAACGGTATTAACTGAAGCTGGTTATGTTGGTGAAGATGTTGAGAGTATTCTTTCAAGGCTTTTACAAGCTGCAGATTATGATGTTGACAAAGCTAAAATAGGTATAGTTTTTATCGACGAAATAGACAAAATTGCAAGAAAAAAAGATAACCCTTCTATTACTAGGGATGTAAGTGGAGAAGGAGTTCAGCAAGCAATGCTTAAACTTTTGGAAGGGACAGTTGTTAATGTACCCCCTCAAGGTGGAAGAAAACATCCCGATCAAAAAATGATAGCATTAGACACTAAAAATATCTTATTTATTAGTGGTGGTGCTTTTGATGGTGTTGAAAAGCATATTGCTTCAAGATTAAATACAAGAGCAATTGGTTATAAAACAAATAAAGAAAATCAATATAATAAAGAAAATATTTTGCAGCATGTTGCTCCTCAAGATCTAAAATCTTTTGGGTTGATTCCAGAACTAATTGGAAGAATGCCAGTAGTCACTCATTTAAATCCATTAGATAAAAATGCTCTCAAGTTAATTTTAACTCAGCCTAAAAATGCATTAACAAAGCAATATATTAAGCTTTTTGAAATCGATGGCATTAAGCTAAGTTTTGATAAAAAAGCTATTGATTTAATTGTTGAAAAAGCTTTAGAGTATGAGTTAGGAGCTAGGGGTTTAAGATCAATTTGTGAATCAGTTATGCTCGATGCAATGTATGAGTTACCATCTCAAAAAACCAAAAAAGAGCTTATTATTTCATCAGCATATGTCAAAACAAAGCTAAATAAGTTAGTACTAAATAAACTAAAAGTAGCTTAATTAATTATCAAAGGATAAGTTTCATCTCCTGCGCTCACCGAAATATCGCAATTACAACCTCCCTCACCATAATCTAAGGTTCTTTCGCTGTATATGCTTGGACTAATAGATACTATCCCTTGTGAAATTATGCAGCTGGAGGATTCAAAACAAGACAGATCATATTTTAGTGGATCTGTGATAACAACAGAAAATGAATTATTATTTACAGAATTTCCTTCGGCACTTCCAATTACATGATATAAGTTATCAATATAATCGTATTGTGTTGAATATCCATTTTTTAACTCTTTTGAATATTCACCAGTCAAATTTATAATTCCGTTTTCTGTGTTTAAGCTTAAATTGTTTACTGATAATTTAAATTCCAAATTACTATTTTCATTAAAACCATTATTTTCTAGAGTTATAGTTCCTTGTACTAAATTATTATTTATATAAAAGTCTGTAAAGGTGGTATTAATTATTGCGCCAGAGTTATATAAAAACTGATTGTAAATTATATTTATTTCTCCTCGTTTTATATGGCCAAGATGTAAGAAATTTTCGTCTCCAAAATTTACAATTAGCGTATCTTGGTTGGAAGTATCGTTATTTAAACTTATGTAGTTAGGTAAGTCTTTGGTTGTTTGAGTTGAAATGAAAGCATGCTCTATCTCTCTTTCGATGTCAACAATTGTTTTTTCAATTAGCAGATAATCTTGGCTTGCTTGTAAATTTCTTTGATTTAAATTTTCTAATGTATTTTCATCTTTGCAAGAAAAAATTAGTATTGCTGATGCTAATAGTATATTAATAAATTTAGCTGGTCTAGGTATTTTTTTCATATGTTAAAAAGGTAAAGTCATATTTATGTTTTTCATCTTTCTTGTAAAATAATTTGCTGACTACTTTCCATTTTTTTTCATCAATTTCTGGAAAAAAAGTATCTCCCTGAAATTTGTGATGAATTCTTGTTAAATAGATTCTATCAATCAAGTTTTGTTCTAATGCAAGCTTGTATATTTCTCCACCACCAATAATAAATGCTTCTTTTTCATTATCTGTTCTTGAGACTTCTAAAGCTTCAGTCAAATTATTTTTTACAACACAATCTGCAGCAGTGTAATCTTTATTTCTTGTAACAACTATATTTACCCTATTGGGAAGTGGACGAAATTTGTGAGGTATAGACTCAAAATTTTTTCTTCCCATTATTACATGATGACCTGCAGTTTTATCTTTAAAAAATTTCATATCGACAGGAAGATGCCAAATTAAATCATTGTCTTTCCCAATAACGTTATTTTCACAAGCTGCAACAATTATTGATGTGATCATAGTATTTTTTTTGATTTATAAATTACATTTCTGTCGCTTAAGTAATTTCTAATATACTTGAAATGAGAACCTAGGTATTCAGGAGGAGAAATTCCAACTTGCTGATATTTTTTCTCTAAAACTAGATTGGCAACTGCGGTACAAGTAAATCCAGTAGTCCTTGCCATTGAGATGGTATTGTCTTGAAATCTGTCCAGAAGATTATATTGATATTTTACTTTTTTTTCATTTTCAGTTCCTTCAATAATTATTCTCATAACAGTAAAATCTTCATCTCCTTTTTTCATTTCCCACTTTGGAAAAAGGAGTTTTGAAGTAAGATCAATAGGCCTAATTTTATTGCCATTAATTTCTACTTCTTCATATGAGAAAAAACCTGTTGACCTTAATACTTTTAAATATTCAACACATCCTGGATATCTCAAAGTTTTTTCAATCATATTTGGAACATGGGCCATAGTCTTGATTAAACTTCTTAAACCATCAGAATTCCAACTCTCTAATGTGCCAATTTCTTCAAACTCTATAAGTTCAGTATCTGAAAGAGCCTCTTTCACAATTATTTGTTTATGTTGAACATATCTTGCTGGTCTTATGTATTCTTCAATTACATCGATTGGAGAAAAAACAGCTTGATATTCGTATGGCCACTCTCTTTTGACAGGAAGTCCACCAACAAGGCACTCATAGTCAGTTATTTTCATACTAATATCGTGATGACCAAAAATTATATTACCCATTCCAGGAGCAACACCACAGTCCATAACTGCAACTACATTATTTTTTTTTGCTATTTCATCAAGACCAAAGGGATCTTCAGGATAAAAAGAAATATCAACTATATCTTTTTTAGCTTCAATAACATCTTTCATCATCTTATAGCCCATAAATCCCGGTACTGCACCTATCACTAAGTCAAAATCACTAATTAAGTTTTGAAGAGATTTAGTATCTGAAACATCAAGACATACTTTTTTTATTTTTTTTGATGATACTTTATCAAGATTTTTTTCTGAAATATCAACAGATGTAACGTCATGTTTTTTAGATAAATCTAAGGCCATAACACCTCCAACTAATCCAGCTCCAAGAACTACTATTTTTTTCATGATTTATATTTTCTAAACAGCAACTTTACCTTTAATATGTGGGTGATAATCGTAATCTATTAATTCAAAATCATCATACTTAAATTCAAAAATATCTTTTACTTTTTTATTGATGAGCATTTTAGGTAATTTTTTTGGATCTCTTGATAATTGAAGATTTGTTTGTTCAAAATGGTTAGTGTAAATGTGTGCATCACCAAGAGTATGAACAAAATCTCCGAGTTGAAAGTTACAAACTTGTGCAACCATCATAGTAAGAAGCGCATAAGATGCAATATTAAATGGAACCCCTAAAAAAATATCTGCACTTCTTTGATATAGTTGACAGGATAATTTATTTTCTGATACATAAAACTGAAAGAAAGTATGACATGGAGGTAATGCCATATTTTTTATTTCACCTACATTCCATGCACTTACTATTATTCTCCTGCTATTTGGGTTGTCTTTTAATTGATTTAATACTTGCTTTATTTGATCAATATGTTTACCCTCTGGTGTGGGCCAACTTCTCCATTGATAGCCATATACATGACCTAAATCTCCATTTTCATCAGCCCATTCATCCCAAATTCTTACTCCATTCTCTTTTAAATATTTGATATTAGTATCTCCTTTTAAAAACCAAAGAAGCTCATGAATTATTGATTTTAAATGAAGTTTTTTTGTTGTAACACAAGGAAATCCATCTGCTAAATTAAATCTCATCTGATATCCAAACACACTTTTAGTTCCAGTTCCAGTTCTATCAGTTTTAAGCGTACCGTTTTTCATTACGTGTGACATTAAATCAAGATATTGTTTCATGTTTTAAAGAATTGTGCCAACTATTACAGCAGTTAATAACGATGCTAATGTTCCAGCGATTAGCGCTAATATTCCTAATTTTGAAAGATCACCTGTCCTGCTTGGTGCGATAGATCCTATACCTCCGATTTGAATTCCAATGGATAAAAAATTAGCAAATCCACACAAAATATAAGTGGAAATAATGATCGACTTTTCTTCAAAAAATTTGCCACTTTCTTTTAGTTCAGATAATGAAATGTAAGCAACAAATTCATTTAGAATTGTTTTCTCACCTAACAATTGACCAACCAAAACCATATCTTCTTTACAAACTCCCATTAGCCATGTTAATGGAGCTAAAATATAACCAAGAATAAATTCAAGCGTGAGACCTGTATATTGTCCATTAGTTATTTCTTTGATTTGACTGTTTAACTGAGTATTAGCCCCGATAAAGTCATTAAGGAAATAATTTACCAAACTTATAAAAGCAATAAACACTAAAATCATAGCACCAACGTTTACTGCTAATTTGATTCCTTGCGTTGTACCAATACTTATAGCTTCAAATGAATTACAGCCTAGCTTTTCATTTGATATAGTCATATCTTCATTAATGTTCTCTGTTTCTGGTAATAAAATTTTTGATAAAACAACTGCAGCTGGTGCTGACATTACTGAAGCAGTCAATAAATGTTTAGCAAAGAACAGTTGTTGTTCAGGGTCACTTCCCCCAAGAAAGCCAATATAGGCAGCCAGTACACCTCCAGCGATTGTTGCCATACCTCCAGACATCAAACAAAGAAGCTCTGAAGTTGTCATTTTTTCAATGTAAGGCTTCACAAGTAGTGGGGATTCTGTCTGCCCCAAGAAGATATTTCCTGCAGCAGATAGACTTTCAGCACCTGAAAGTTTTAGAGTTTTTTTCATCAAATAAGCGAAGAAATAAACTACTTTTTGTAAAATGCCCAAGTAAAAAAGCAGGCTAGTTAGGGCAGAAAAAAATATTATTGTTGGTAAAATTTGAAATGCAAAAATGGCACCAAATTCATTGCTATTAACTAAAGTTTCACCAAATAAAAATAAAGCTCCTTGCTTTGAGAATTGTAAAACTGTTACAAAGACTGAACTTATCCATTCAAAAAGATTTTGAACAATGGGCACTTTTAAAATTAAAATTGCGAGTAAAAGTTGAATTAGTAAGCCCTTAACAACAAGAGACCAATTAATGTTTCTTTTATTTCTGCTAAAAACAAACGCCAAAATAATTAGCGATATTAGACCAAGAAGGCCTCTCAGTAATTTATTTGTAAAAGATTTATTTTTAGAAAATACTAGTGGTTTATTAGTAAAAACATAATCGATATTATTTTCTGTTAATATTAATTTATCCTCACTATAATCTAACAAATATTCTCTTATTGTATCTGTTGGGAGAGTATATTTAAGAATAATATTGTCTCTATCAGTAGTCCATGTTCCCTTTGCAAATAAACTTTTTTTAGAAATTTTGTACTCAAATGTTTGGTCATTATTAATTTCTAAGTAATCTAGATCATTAAACTCGGTGTTACTTTGATTTATAGACTTTATTTCTGAAAAAAACCATTTAGAGGAATAATTCAGCCACACT
>TARA_B100001121_G_scaffold309094_1_pt1 | contig 12606 bp, 19 predicted proteins | sample TARA_B100001121 | Tara Oceans TARA_B100001121 (sample SAMEA2622817) | marine metagenome | biome: marine biome (ENVO:00000447); feature: surface water layer (ENVO:00002042); material: "saline water (ENVO:00002010), including plankton (ENVO:xxxxxxxx)" | depth 5 m
TTGGTTGGCGACGTGGATTTTGATGCGGTTAAAGGCAAAACATCGGCCATCACACCAGTTCCTGGGGGTGTAGGGCCCATGACCATTGCCATGCTCATGACCAATACTGTGAGTGCCTACCAGCGACAACAATCGGTGGTATCCCAACATCAATGATTCTTACACTGGCGTTAGGGGTGGGGATCTTATGCTGGGCACCCCGTGCATTTGAGCTTAGCACTCGTGAATTTTATTCGTCCAAATGGTCGAAAATTTTGGTGGCATGTTGGGTGGGCTTATTGACAGGATTTATGACCATCGGGCGTGAACAGCTCATGATATTTCCATGGCTCTCCACATTACTGGTCCTAGCTTTGGTGGACGCACGATCCAAATCGGTCCGTGTTATTGATTTATGCATCATGAGTGCCGCCGTTGTGCCGTTATTGTCCATGCGTGCATTGGGGCAAGTGGTGGTTTTAAGCGGCCTTTTCCTGTTGATTTTAATGGCGGTCAAAATCACCTTAAAAAAAATCTACAAGCAGGATGCCTTGGGCGGGGCTGATGTGTGGGTGATTGTGATGATTTTAATGGCACTGGGAGGAAAACCAGCCATGGTGGCCGTATATTCAGGGGTTATTTTATCCGCCATTACGGGTGGTTTTTTAATGATTGTTCATGGTCGATCAGGTAAAACAACGCTACCATTCATTCCCTTTTTAGCCTTGGGGGCCGTGATTGCAACATTTTTTTCAGAGCCAATTTTGACAGCCTATACGAATTTCATTACAATGCAATAGAAATATACGGGGGACACATGATAGATTTAATCATTGCGTTGAGCATTCTAGGCACCATGATCGGGGCAACCACCGGAATGAGCATAGCCAACATTGGTGAAAAAGAAACACTGGTGGCAACCATGGCACTGACAAAAAAATTTTCAGCCATTCGGACGCAACAATCCACCACAGTAACGATTTCTGATGGGCGTGTATCGCATTACGCATCCGTACCCTTCGATGATTGTATCCTTAAATTTACAGCAACGGGTACGGCGTCCAAAGCTGGGACTTGTTTGGGGGAATTCCATTCGCTGACACTCCGTCCAGGGGAAGGGGGGATGGGTTATCCATGGTAATTAAAAAATCGGGGTTTGTACTCTTAGAGGTCATGATAGGGATTGGAATATTGAGCATTCTCTTGGGCATTGGTGTGCAGCTATTGCTGGCCTTGCAACGCATGGACCATGAGTTACGGGCTATTGAAAAAGAGGTGTTTAGATCCATGAATCAGGTTCAGAGAGATCTGCATGATAACCAACAGATGGCAACGGGAAAGTTAACCCTTTGCACCTACCGTTTGGGAGCTTTTGAGAGTGTGTATATCTGCAAAGACTAGATGGAAGGCGAGTGTGTTAGTGGAGCTAATGATCGCCATCATGGTCATGGGATTGATATCCCCCACCTTATTTCAATGGATCGGGATGATGTTAATGCACGCCAAACAAGTGGTGGGGCACCGTCAATTGTCGATTGAACGAATTGATTTAAACCAGAGCATTCATGAAGACATCATCAATAGTCACACGCTCACCAATGATTGTTGTTTTTCAAGTGTGGATTTTTTGATTTGTTATGACATTAAAAATGGTCGGGTCCGTCGACGAAAGCGGCAATGGGCCAGTCAGCGATTTTATACCCATTACATTGGTCAAAAACCACGATACAATCGAGTGAGTTGCTTGACTAACGAAGGGGTGCTCACCATTGAATGGATCAGCGATTCAGGTGAGTCTGAGGAATGGGTATTTATCTTGGGGGGCAAATGATTATTGTTCTCATCGTGCCAATCTTAAGCGTATTGCTTGCATTTGGCTGGTTACAATCATTGCTTCTCGAGAGTCATCGATTGCAGGCCGAGTGGATTCAAGTGTGGCAACAATCATTTTTATTGCAAAGCGCCAGAGTTCAGGAATTAACGGTGAGTGAGTCAACGTCCTGTGATCATCCAGAACACATGGTTATAATTCGAGGTGAAGCCCATGAATGTTGGGTCTACCGGTGTGGGATGGATCCAGCGATTCAAGTCCGATTGCTCAAGATAACGAACCATCAAAACAGGCCATTGCCATAGATCCAGTCGTCTTGTTTTACCCCTATATTGACATTCCGTTTATATTTTTTTCTGCGTCATGATACACTCGTTGTATGACAAATCAGATAAATATTCATCAATATCCAGTTGGGCCCATGGACAACTTTATCTATTTAATGGAATGTGCCCACACAAAACAAATCGCTGTGGTTGATCCGGCCTGGGATTTCCCATTGATTCAATCAGAAATCAATCGATTAAATGGGCAATTATCCATGGTGTTATTAACGCATTGCCATTTTGATCATTTAAATGCATTAGAAGACGTGTTAAATCATTATGACATCCCTGTTTATGTGTCCAATCAATCTCAAACAGAGCTTATCAATGATCTGCCACAAACGCAGTTGGTGGGCGAGTTCGATACCATTTCATTTGGTGCTCATACCATCAACATATTAACAACACCGGGCCATTCCATTTGTGGACAATGTTTTTTTGTGGACGACCATTTAATTACAGGGGATACCATGTTCATCAATGGCTGTGGTCGTGCAGATTTGGGCGATAGTAGCCCACAGGCTTTGTACCAATCCCTAGAAAAAATCAAGGCGTTGCCGGATGATACCGTGATTTATTGTGGCCACAATTATGCCGATCAATCCACCGATACGTTGGGCAACCAAAAGAAAACCAACCCCTATTTGTTATGCAAGGATGAGGCGACTTTTGTTCGAAAACGCATGGGCTTCAAATCATAGGTGAATTGCGTTCAATAATGGTTCGCAATATCTGTGGCGTTTCAAACGGTAATAAGTGGGAGGTATTTGGAATGGTCAAAAATTCAGCCGCCTTTTTTTTAAGCCGCTGTCGAGCGCCAGACATAAAGGTATTGGATGTTTCCCCAGCCACAACAATAAGCTTGCTGGTTAATCTATGCAAGTTGGCCCATATAAATGGGTCCAAAGTGCACATGCTGGCATAAATGGCCATTTCCCAATCCTTTGGAAATCGAAGTTTATAGTGATTGCCATCGGCAATCAGGCTGGCATCAATAAATTGTTGCAATGCATCATCACTCATGGCCGAAAAAGATGGATGGTTGCGCCACCGTTGAAACACGGACGCCGTGTCAGGAAATGTTTCTCGTCGGTGCTTGGTGAGTCGTATCATTGGGTGCAAATGCATTTCTAATTTTAAAAAACGAATAACATTGGTGAGGTAATGCACTTTTTTACTAAACAAGGCCGGCTCAACGATCACAATGGTGTTCCAACGGCCGGGATGTTTCAAGGCATCATAAAGCAAGAGTGCCCCACCCAAGGAATGTCCCAAGCCCACATGATTTTCGCCATCCAGTTGAGATTGAATCGCATCATGAAGAAAATGCCATGTTAAGGGCTTGGGTATGGGGGGGGGTGGACTGTTGAAGGGTGGGTAGATCAAAGGCGATAAGGCGTGTTTCGGATCAGATATGGTGGAATATGCACTGTGGTGGACGCCATTGGCCGGAAATAAAAAGTTCATTTTACAAAGCTCGATTCATGGTATGAGTGGTTTTTTTAAATTAATATATGTTACTTTATTCGCTTTTAGTATAATATATATCATTATGGATTCAAAAGATTATCAATTATTAAACGAACTGGTTGAAAATGGTCGTAAAACCAATTTGGATTTATCAAAATCAATTAAATTAGCACCCTCGGCCACATTGGGACGGATCAAAGCGTTGGAAGATACCGAAATAATCACGGGGTATTCTGCACGGATTGATCACACTAAAGTTGGGGTTAATTTAATATGTTTTATGAACATTCAAATTGAACGCAACAATTTTATTGATGATGTGGCTAAAGAACTTTGCGAGATTGAAGAAGTATTGGAAGTGTATGAGGTCATGGGAAGCGCATCTTACTTTGTTAAAATTGCGGCTGAAAATAACAATGACGCTCAACGAATCATCAAGCGCATTGGGCAAATCAAGCATGTGAAAAGTTCTGAAAGTTTTTTGGTATTTAATCAATTAAAATATCGATCGGCAAGAATTCCAAAATCTTTCATTACTAAACCAGATCGCAAGCCAAGAAAAGTCTATTAAGAAGTTAAAATTGATTTTGGTTAATCAATGAGCAATGGATGATGACAACGATACGTCGTGATTTTTTATACGGATTATTAATTGTTTTTCCATTGGCCAGTATTTTTTGGCTGGTTGAACTGAGCATCAATGTATTGACGGGGCCGCTATCCCAGTTATTGGGGTTTCAATTAAACAACATCAATGGCATTGTACTTAGCCTGGTTATGTTATGGACCATTGGATTTATTGTGAGGCAAATAATCAGTCGATCCATATTTCCAAAAATTGAAGCCTTAATCATGAAAGTTCCATTTCTTCGATTAATTTACCAATCCCTACGACAGATTGCCTCGGTGTTACTTAAACGAAAGCAGCGGTTTTTAGCCACCGTATTTGTTGAGTACCCATCCAAGGGCATTTGGTCGCTTGGTTTTTTAACAAACGATCAAGTGGATTGCTTGAAGAATAGAGCCGGGAATCGATTATTGGGTAAACCCGTGTCGGTATTTATTCCATCAACACCCAACCCAACCAATGGGGTATTTGTATTTGTTGATGAATCACAAATTGAACCAAGTGCGATGAGTGTTGAAGATGGCATCAAGTGCTTGATGTCAGCAGGGATGATTACCCCTGAGTTAGGAGTTAAACAATGAGTATTTTAGTTACAGGATCCGCGGGGTTTATCGGATCAAATTTTGTCCGCCTACTCATCGATGCGACCCGTGAACATATTGTTTCATTGGATGCACTGACGTATGCCGGAAACATGGATAATTTGGTCAACGTCCCCAGCGATCGTCATACGTTCATTCATGGGAATATTTGTGATGAACAAACATTGACTGAGGTGTTTCGGGACCATGCGATTAAAAAAGTGGTTCATTTTGCAGCTGAGTCGCATGTGGATCGAAGCATCATGAGTTCGGGCCCCTTCATCCAAACCAATGTGGTGGGTACTCAGCGATTGCTTGATGCATCCAAAAGCCATGGAGTTGAGGCATTTGTTCATGTATCCACCGATGAAGTTTATGGCACGCTCAACTTAACGGAGCCGGCATTCACGGAACAGCATCATATTCAACCCAATAGCCCATATTCCGCATCCAAAGCAGCTTCGGATTTATTGGTGAGATCTTATGTGGAAACGTTTGACTTTCCTGCGATGATTACCCGGTGTTCAAACAACTATGGCCCGTATCAATTTCCTGAAAAACTCATTCCTTTAATGATTCACAATGCCAAAAATAATCGCCCCTTGCCGGTGTATGGGGACGGCTCAAACATTCGGGACTGGATTCACGTCAGTGATCATTGCAAGGGGGTATTGTGTGTGATGGACAAGGGAAAGGCTGGCGAGGTGTACAATATTGGTGGCCATTCAGAGCTGAAAAATATAGATATTGTGCATCAAATCATAGACGCTTGTGGAGCTGATTCGTCATTGATTCAGTTTGTCACGGATCGCCCAGGTCACGATTTTCGCTATGCCATGGACATTGAAAAAATAAAACGAGAATTGGGTTGGGCCCCAGAAGTATCATTCTCTGATGGGTTAAGTTCAACAATACAGTGGTATGCCGACAATAGTGATTGGCTAGAAAAAATAATCAACGGTGATTATCAAAACTATTACAAGGAGCAATATCAATGAAAGGTGTTATATTAGCTGGTGGTACGGGGTCTCGTTTATATCCATTAACAAAAGTAACGAATAAGCATTTGTTACCAGTAGGGAATCAACCCATGATTTTTTATCCGGTACAAAAATTAATACAGGCTGGCATTACGGACATTTTAATTGTGACAGGTGTGGAGCACCTGGGGGATGTGGTGTCATTATTGGGATCAGGAAAGGACTTCCAATGCCAATTTACCTACCGTGTTCAAGACGAAGCTGGGGGCATTGCGCAAGCATTGCTATTGGCCGAAGATTTCACACAAGGTGGCGCCATGACAGTCATTTTAGGTGATAACATTTTTCAATCATCATTAAAAGATGCGGTTCAATCATTTACATCGGGTGCGCATGTCTTACTAAAAGAAGTGCCAGATCCCGATCGGTTTGGCGTGGCCACTGTTGAGAATGGTCAAGTTACCAGCATTATCGAAAAGCCAATCGATCCTCAAAGCAATTTGGCTGTGACCGGCATTTATCTGTATGATCACCAGGTATTTGATATCATCAGAAGCTGTAAGCCTTCGGGGCGCGGTGAACTGGAAATTTCTGACGTTAATGCCAACTATCTCTCGAAATCCCAAGTGACGTTTTCAATATTGGACGGTTGGTGGTCCGATGCGGGAACATTTAGTTCTCTGGCCAAAGCGTCTGATTTGGTCAAAAATCACCCCCTTCTTTAGTTTTTAAAAAGTATTGCAATCATAATAAATAAAGCGTACATTGAGACTTAGTATCATTAAAGGCGTGAGGAAATGAAGGTTATATTATTATTAATTATCATGTGTTTTTCGACACTGGGAATGGCCCAAGAAAAAACAAAAGTTGGCGGGTATTTGGATACTTAGTGGTTATCTCAGGGGAATACAAATACATTTAAAGCGCACCGTTTTATACTGCATTATGGAAGCGTAATTTCACCGAAAGTTCGTTTTAATTCTGAAATTGAGTATGAGTACGGTGGGTTTGTGACCAATAAAGATGATGCGGAAAATGTTCAAAATGGAGAAATCAAAATTGAACAGGCGTATGTTGATTATGATGTAACGGATGATGCAACCTTAAGAACTGGGATTGTTTTGGTTCCTGTTGGCCAACTAAACATTTATCACGATTCAGATTTACGTGATTTTACGGCACGCCCATTGGTTAATTATTACATTATTCCCACCACATGGATGGACACTGGGGTCGGCGTTGTTGGCGAAACAGAACTTGCGGATGTTGAAGTGACATATGAAGCGGTTATGATCAATGGGCTGGATCATGAAAATACATACTCATCATCAAAAGGGCTTCGAAATATGCGTCCAAACTTTAAAAATGATACCAATCAAGGGAAAGCCATAGCCGGTCGTATTGGAATTATCCCAAACATAAACAGTGAGTTTGGGTTGAGTACGTACCAGGGGCAATCCAAGCAATCACTCATTGCATTTGATGGTCGCTATGGTGTTGGTGCATTGAATTTAAAAGGTGAGTATGCCACCTATCAGGACGGCTATGACAATAAAGCCAATGGATTTAATGTGGAAGGAAAATACAATGTAGCTCCTTTAATTGGTCTTTCAGAAGAGTTGAATGTACTGGCCCGTTTTGAACAAGTGAATTTATTGGCCGATAATGACAGCTTTGGAAAAATTAAACGGACGTCATTTGGGTTAAACTTTCGTCCAGTAAAAACATTAGTATACAAAGTTGAATACTCCATCAATGATACTGAAGGTGTGGATGATGAAGATAATACACTCATGGCATCGGTTGCCTTAGGGTTCTAATTGGTTCGGTTTGGTTTTTTCTTATTAATGTTCTCGGGGATGCTGAACGCGAATCCAGCATCACCAAACGAAAAAACATACGCAACGTTAAATAAAGCCATCTCAAAGACGTTTCCCAATACGCAAACCACCACCATGAACATTCGCTTAACGGCCAAACAAATAGCGGCCATTGAAACAACCCTCATGGCAACATTGCCAACATCAAACATCACCATTTATGAATTTAATCGTCAAGATGAAACGGTTGGTTATGGGATGGTGACCAATCAAATTGGAAAGTATGAGCCCATTACATTTTTTGTGGGCGTTAATCCTGAATTTCAAATTGAGGGTGTTGTGGTAATGGTCTATCGAGAGGGCTATGGCAGCGATGTTCGTAAAAAGCGGTTTGTTCGTCAATTCAAGAGCAAAACAATCAAGGACCCTCTCGCTGTTAATCAAGATATTACATCCATTGCTAGAGCAACCATGTCTGCGTATGCCATTGCAAATGGCACAAAGCGTGTCCTAGCCATCATCAATGAAACCATATAAATTAAGTGTCGAATACCGTATGATAAACGTATAAATTTTAAAACCTTGTTACGAAAGTGGCACACTTATATCTGGCTTTTGATTGCTTTAAGCATTACAGGAATTTATTTGCTGGATTCAAAAACACCACAAAATGCCTTGATTTCTGCAACAATGTGCGATGATCATTCATGGGTTGGATTTTCAAGCGAAGGGGTCATTGGCAATGCCCTCTCAGACATTACGTTGCCTTTTTCTGTGACGGCCGTATCAGCGGTCTCTTGCACGGATACAACGATCGATGTTGCATTGGCCTATGGTCCGATAGTAACAATACAGCGCTCACCCATTCGATGGTCAATGATTGAGCGTCCCTTTTCCGGAAAAATTAGAACGATTCAACGATTGGGCAATGAGTTGGTGGTTACCACGCAAACCTTGTTATGGAAACGATCATCGGATTGGGCACTGATTCAGTCGTTTTCACCAACCTTGGCACAAACCATTTATGAATTTCATGCGGGTTGGTTTTCGGGCCAATCATTTCAGTGGGTATGGAGCCTCACGGGCTTTTTTTGGTTGGCATTAACTCTCTCTGGAATTTGGGTATTTATTCGAATGACTCGCCTGTAATGTGTGATTTCTCAGGTCGCAAAATTGTGGCCATTTAGGTCATTGTTTTTGAGGCGCTAGACAGAGGCTATCTTTTGTTTGGAGCAATAAATATTACTTTACAAAAATTTAATTGAGATTTAATATCAATATAGATATATTGACAACATTAAATAATTTGTCCATTGCAGAACAACGTACCATTAAAAAAATCAGTAACGATTTGGTTTCTGAACAACTCGCTACATTTGGTTTTCATGTTGGGTCCAAATTAAAAATTATATCCAAGTTGCCTTTCAATGGGGCCATCACGTGTGAAGCAAACAACACGCGCATAGCCATTCGGGCGGATGATGCCGCAAATATTATTGTCATGGATTGATGCGTTACGCAGTTCTATTTGGCCCACCCAATTCTGGCAAATCCACGTTATTTAACCGCCTGACGGGTCAAAATACCAGTGTTGTGAATTATCCTGGGTCAACGGTTGACGTAACATTTGCTTGCCTTAAAGACCATTCATCCGTAACTTTTGCGGCAACCCCTTTCATTGATTTTATCGATGGGGCTTTTACAATGCTTGGCCATGGTGTGGCTAAGCACATACCAAGTGGTCTATTTCAAAATTTTATTGTCAACGGTTTAATTGCCGGTTTTAGTGGAATTATTGTTTTTGTTCCTCAGATTGCACTTCTTTTTTTGGGGATGAGCGTCATGGAGGCCACGGGATTTTTAGCACGCAGTGCGGTATTAATCGACAAGCCGTTAAGTAAAATTGGGTTGAATGGCCGAAGTTTTGTGCCACTTTTATCGGGGTGTGCTTGTGCCATTCCTGCCATATTGGCGACAAGAACCATCTCCAACCGACGGGTTCGGATGTTGACCATGTTGGCCATTCCCCTGATGCAGTGTGCCGCACGATTGCCGGTGTTTGGGTTATTGCTTGGGGCATTATTTTCATCACCAATCCATGGGGCCATAGGATTAACCGCCATTTACCTTGGGTCAATATGTTTAGCCGCGCTTACTGTTGGCATAACGAATCGTTTTAGCTTTAAAAATGACGATTCCTCAAACGAGTTTATGATTCAATTGCCCAAATGGCGATGGCCACTTTGGGGTGAGCTTATCCGCACCATGCTAAAAAGAACCAAAGCATTCATAACCGGTGCGGGCCCAATCATATTTATTATTTCACTTGTTTTATGGGGCATTTCTGAAATTCATATTGGAAGTAGCCCATTGATTTATATTATTGGGCAATGGATTGAGCCGGTGTTTAAACCCATGGGAGTGGATTGGCGTGTTGGTGTTGCGCTCATTTTATCGTTTGCAGCAAGAGAGGTTTTTGTATCCGCTTTAGCCGTAGTATTTCAGTTATCAGAAGATGCCGCGTTTAGTTTAACGAATCTAACCATGACTGATTCAGTGACACCAATCTTTTCAACCGGGACCATTATTGAGCTCATTTTATTTTTTATGGTGGCCATGCAATGTGCCGAAACGTATGCGGTGTTAAAGAAAGAGATGGCATCTGCCAAATGGCCAAACCTGATCCTAATTGGTTATATTTTATTGGCTTACGTATTAGCCGTTCTAGCCAATACATTCATTTAGATGTTAAAGTATCGATCGCTACTCATATTCGTAATCATGACAATGGCTTTTAGCGGTTGCGTCATAAAACGGTTATTGGAATTTAAGCGTCAATTAAATAACCCGCAACACCACATTCATTTTCAACATGCAGGCGTATTGGTTCTTAAAAAACCAGTGTTGCAATTGGAAGATTTAGAATTATTGACCGGTATTTTTCCAACAAGGATCGAAGGCAATAAAGTGCGCTATGAATTTAACCGGCCAGAAGCTTTGGAACATTCATTGGTCTATGTTTTAGAATTTGAGAGTCAAAAATTAGCGGTCATTGATTACCCCGATATTTTTTATAATGCCATTGAATCATCGTTTGCCTTTGACTCGTTGGCGCTTTTTGGTACGGCTGAAATACCGCAAAACGGCCAGTGGAATGTATCGAATAAAGGGAAAGAAATCGCCGCCATTCCAACGCGTGAGGTAATTATTGATGTATTGGGCCCACCAACATCAATCACCAATTTTTTAACCGCCGAGTTGTACCATTATCATTACACACATCCCTCCATTAATGGCGATCAGGTCATTCAGTTAACACTGTCCTTTCATAAAGCATCAAAGCGCATGCAATCGATTGACTTGGCTTTGCCAGATCGTAACTGGAGCATTCAACTATAAATCAGCTTAAGAGCCACTGAGGGTTAAAATAATATAGGTGCTGGCAGTTGCCACACTCATGGCCAGAACCGTTCCCCATAAGATATCAATGCCAACAATCCCTGAGGGCCAATCTTTTAGTACAGCCCAGTTGGTTAAATCGTAGGTCATGTACGTAAAAAAGCCATACAACGCACCCCACTTGGCGGCATGGGCAATATTTTTTTGTTGCACCGCAGGTTCGATGGCAAAAATCATTATCCCAACGACAAACAATCCATAAAACAAAAATGCGACGGGCCAGTTGGGGGGTGTGCGGAGCAGATGGCCCATGTAATGCACATAGAGCTTGCGAGCAATGATCCCTAACCAAAGCAAATCAATGCTCAAAAAAACAATGAATGAGATAAGAAATTTAATGATAATATGCATATCTGAATTATATCAAAAGGTAGCAAGCGCTCAAAATGAATAATCGGGTAAAATTTTGATCCACCGATGAATCATAAATAGTAATATGCCCCAAACCACGCTCAAAGTTCCAAGGCCTTGGGGGCCATTAATGAGCTCAATGCTGCCAATGCTTTCGGCGCCTTGGTAAGCCAGTGGGCCAAATATTGCACCAATACAAATCGCTACAATGGGTGATTTAATGGCTTGTTTTAATGATGTGGCGCACATGCATGGAAATGCGACCCAAATGGACATGAGCCAATAGGGGATAAAGGCACGATCTGGCGTAAATAAATAAACGGTATGATTTAAAACCATTGATTCCAATATCACCCCAGAAAGGGAAATGCTTACAATGAAAGTCATGAAAAGTCCTTTTCGTTGTTGTTGTTGTTGAATGGTCCAGTAAGCATACAGTGCGGTGAATATGGGGGTGAGGAATGCAATGCCAACGGTTGACCCCCAAACACCGGACAACCAAATCAGTTTATACGAAAGAAACGGGATGAGTTTTTTAGCCATGCATTCATTTTACACAATAAGTACTAAAACGATGCAAATAAAATGGAATCCGTTGGATGGTTGTATAAAACTGGTAGCGTTTGAATTGGATATAAATATAATTTTATTTTGAAATAATAACTTTTAAAATAATTTATATTCAATATAAATGTAAAAAATGATATAAAATTTAAGTAAAGCAATGGTGACCATCAGTAGATTACAACAAAGCGATATTACGGGTCATTCGACACCGAATACGCCATATCAAGGAATGATCAATTATTTATCAGATCCAGAAGACGATCTATTTCAAAAGCAACAAGTGGCAAAGGCACTGGGCCATTCTTCAATAACTGGGAAGCTTAAACGTAATGTTGTAGACGCAATTTTCAATCAATTTAAATCCCACCCATCAGGATTTCTAACAGAGATCATACTTATGTCGATATTAAAGTTAGAGGGACCAAACGCCGTTGTACGATTCAGAGAATTAAAGAGTTCAGATCGCGCTTCTAATGTTGTAAATGCCGGATTGATGTTGTTTGGTCAAGAGACAGAAAGGCCAAATATCAGTGTTGTTGACGATAATAATCTTGCTATTTTTTCGAGTTGTTTGGAGTACTTAAAAAAAGACAGCCAAAAAAGTGATGAATTTC
>TARA_B100001121_G_scaffold275773_1_pt1 | contig 12579 bp, 17 predicted proteins | sample TARA_B100001121 | Tara Oceans TARA_B100001121 (sample SAMEA2622817) | marine metagenome | biome: marine biome (ENVO:00000447); feature: surface water layer (ENVO:00002042); material: "saline water (ENVO:00002010), including plankton (ENVO:xxxxxxxx)" | depth 5 m
GTTAATGGACAACTCGTGTTAGCAGATGTCACAGCCATTTCTGAAGTCATTGGAGTCGATGGCAAAATTAAGATTGAACCGATGTCCGGTTTCCCGGTAATCAGGGACTTAATGGTCGATTATTCAAGATTTGAAGAGCGCCGTATGAAAGCAAAACCATGGATGTCTTCCAGTTCCAGAGAAGGAGCATACCTAATCAATGGTGATGCGGTAGGAGTTATGGAATCCTCAGACGCAGTAAGATTGCATTTGATTAGTGATGTAAAATCGTATCATCTAGTTCATTCTATGTCAGACACAGTTGCTTATGACTCAAGCTATGAAGGTCCTGGAATCCATCTTCAAAGATGGGGACGTATTAATGATCCAAGGTCCAGTGAGAAATACAAGAACTCTCTCATTGCCTCGCTCAATAACTCAACTGGAGTCTGGGGTGAAGCAGATCTTGCCTCGATTGCAAGATATGGACAAGAAGGAAAAACAGCATCTGACGGACTCAACGACATACGAGCATACATACTAAACCAAACCAATTACCGTGGTGCTCACGGAAGACTGGTTAAATGGTACGGACGCAGCGTAAAATGGACCGGTAAATTAAACGAGACAACTCTCTATCGACAGGTGTTAGGTCCAATTGGATTAATCAGTAACATCTTCGACGGTGTATCTGCAAGAATGGTGCTCGGTTTCACTAGAACTGGTGGACCACCAATTCGCAGCCTACAAGCGTTGATTTTGCCACCAGCAGGAATTGGTAAAATCCCAAACATGTTTAACTCAAAGGTTAAAAATCACCATCAAGTTGTCGGTTTATTCAATGAAATTGACCAGAGGTTCTAAGTGGTTGGTATGCCAAAGATTGCATATTATCCGGGAAATGTTGCTAGAGCTGCTTCAATGGAGGTTGAAGACTGTATCCAACCTCTTTGCAAAACACTTGGAATAGAATTAGTCGAATTGCCCGATGCAACAAGTGACGGGGGAAATATAATCAAACAAGCATCTAGTAAACTTCAGCACGCTTTGGTTACTAGAAATCTTGCGCTAGCTGAAGAAAAAGGTCTAGACATAATGACCACGTGTGCAACCAGTCATGGGATTATGAAAGATACAATGCAAGATTTGAGGAACGATCCTGTATATGCAGCCCAACTTAACAATTTGATTGCTCGCTCCACAGGTGTTGAGTATCGTGGTGAGGCAGATTCTTGGCACTTACTTCATTACCTAGTAGAGGAAATTGGTTTGGACAAGGTGACTGACGCAGTTGTTAATCCGATTGAATTGAATGTTGCACCATATTACGGTCCAAACATGCAAAGAGCTGGGTTTTGTGGAAATGATAATCCATTCATGCCTAATTATCTTGAGCAACTAATAATCGCTCTCGGCGGTAAACCAGTTAATTATGATTTGAAATGTCAAAGCGTTGGTGCACCATCCCTGTTAACTTTAGAGAAGTCAGTTATGTCACTGATATCTTCGGTGATCTCAGATGCTAAGTCTAATGGCGCAGATCTTATCGTTAGCGCTTGTACAGTCTCACATGCCAACCTAGATTCATATCAAACAAAAGCTGGCAGAAAGACTGGAAAAAATACCAGCATTCCAGTGGTTCATCTTGCCGAATTAATCGCCTTTGCCTTTGGGCACTTCCCGGATAGACTCGCCCAATTAAGAACCAGAGCGATATTAATCGGCGGATGATTAGTAAAAACAACTTAATTTTCGTAAATCTTCTTCGCATAGTTCCTTGGAATGTTCTGCTAAACTGATTCGAAAAATACCTGCTATTGATTCATACTTATCAAGCAAAATACTACAAGTTTCACTGCCAATTTGGGTTATTGATGATAGCAACTCTACTTGTTTAGAAATACCGTTTTCATTCCAGCGTTGCAGTAAAAAACTTGAGTTTTGACCTTGATTCACCATCGCTGATATTTCTTGTGCTGCTGCTTGACACACCTTATCTATTTGTTCCTCATCGATTTTGTTGTAGGTGACAAATCTCCGTATGGAGTCTGAAAAACCACTGCTTTGTTTCGCTATTAAGTATACTAAGTGCGCAGATTCCATTGAATTTTTCGTGGTAATTATTGGAATCCCTAAATCAAGAGTCACATGCGCCAATGCTCCTAAAACTGCGTTAGGGTGAACAGAGTTACCAATCTCACCTAATTCAATTAGCAATAGTGGTTTAACTTCTGCATTTCTCATGCGTTCGCATTGTTTGAATAATCTTCCATCGATTATCGAAGTTAACAAATCCCGTGAGGTTTTTCGTTCAATCAAGATGTTATCCTCAATACAGATATCTCCAGTAACTAGACTATCATACTCCACAGTAATACCAAGACTGCTGATGTAAGCAGAAAGTGTTGAAGATGCCTCTCTATAGTCAAGGGTTACAGTCGAATTAATACTTTCAATCAAATCGTCAACTACCTCATTTGCCGCATTAATGGCATCGATTGTTTGTTCTCTTTGGGTTTTGTTTTGTGCGGATTCTGTTGCGAAAAATTGGTCTAATCCCGTTTGATTTCGTGGCCGTTTATCCTTAGCTAGCACGGTAATTTTTGGCTTGCCATAATCAGTAGTAATGTCTTTTTTGACCACCGTATCCATTGCTTCTGTGGGATATAATTCATTTAGTTTTGTAATTTCTGATTCGAGAAATTGCTCTGCTGTAATGCGATTATCGTCTAATTCAATGTCAAAAAATGATAAAATTTCTTCCATCGAACTGGGGCTGAACTGTAGGCGTCCTTGGCGCTTGATATCTGCCAAATTGTTGTACATTTTTTTCTCTCTAGCCTTGGCTGCATGGCTGACGAACTGATCTCGAGTCTCACGTGCGACGAGTGTCTTAACAGTTCCAGAAGTCTGTCGGGCAGTTCTACCCCTCCGTTGGATTGATCTAATAGCACTTGGCACCGGCTCATACAATAGAACTAATTCTGCTGCTGGGACATCCAATCCTTCTTCACCTACTGAAGTTGCCACTAAAACATTGACTTTGCCGCTTCTAAACTCTTCAAGTCTTGCCAGTTGCTCTTTCTGTGTCATGCCCTTTTGCTTACCGCTACTGGATTGGCCGATGAATTGTGATACCTTTACCCCCTCGATATTTGACAATAATTCAGTAAGATTGTTTACTGTATACCGATATTCAGTGAAAATTATGATTCTTGAGTTTGGGTTTTCAGAAATTTTCTGCTTAACCATTTTGTTTACGATTTCCGCTTTTGGATGCAGTTCGCCTAAGTTTCTCGCATCGTTCCGGAAATTATGGATTACCGGTTGTGCCAAAAATCTGTTAGTACCTCTGTCACCACTACGTCCCTCTGACTCCGCCTTGTCCAAAAACGCCAATCCCGCTTTGACTCCTTGAGTCTTTAGTAAATCGAGAAGCATGTGCATTCTTCTTATGTCGGATACTTTCCTAGCAGCGTTATAGCCGCGCTTGTCTCTCCGGCCTATAGCTCGGCTAATTGATTGCTGGGCTTCAGTAATTATTCGGGAGGTGAGATTTTTCACTGAGCCCATAAAACCCATCCTCTGTATGCTCTCAACCTCGAGTGATTGATGTTCTTGAAGTGGAAAAATTAGGGTCTTAAGTGACTCTGGAAGGTCAACATAAATTACATCGTTGTGTAAGGTTACCGCATATGGTTTTAACAATGCTTCATCTTTCATAGAAACATCCAATCTATCAATCCCTAATCGTTTAGCAACTTCAAGAATTGCCCCTTTAGTTGAACCAGGACTTGCTGTTGCGGCTAATGTAAATCCGCTGGGGTTTTGACTCAAATACAGGTCACCAACTTGTGCATATGCGTGATTTCCAGTAGCGTGATGAGCTTCATCAAAAATAATTAACGAGACATCATCAAGCGAGATTCTTCTATTTGTTGCATCGTTTCTAATGACCTGAGGTGTCGCCATCAATATTCGTCCCTTTCGCCAAATTTCATGGCGTTTTTCGGGTGCTGTTTCGCCAGTGTAACGCAAAATGTGTTCAGGATCGATGTTAATCATATCCCTCGCCATTCTTTGTTGTTGAGCAACTAGGCCCGTAGTTGGGGCTATGAGAATAATTTTTTTGTCGTGTTGCCTAAGGAATTCTGCCATTACCATCCATTCTACCGCAGTTTTTCCAAATCCTGTTGGCATCACCATAAGGCATGATGAGGACAAGGCATTTTTCAGTGCTCTAATTTGATATGCTCGAGCTTCAACACCATCTTTCAAGAATGGGTGAATGACTACAGGCATCAGGTTATCTTCCAGTCGAGGGTTCAAAAGCATGATGTTAAAATTTCAGTATCCTCAACCACTAAAAATGTCCCTGTTTTAGTGTCGTATAATCGAGTGACACAATCCCAATGATGACCGAACCACTCATATACCAAAGGTAAGTCGGATGGATGCTTAAAGGTGAGCAGCCAGACACAATGGGCCATCCCTCGAGGACCCCAACAGTCTTGGTCCGCAATTGTCGGAACGGGGCGCAGTGTCACGGCTACTCCTGTCCTAAGAGCCCTCGTACGCCCTCTCGGTGGGGCCCCTGCGTTGTAGATATAATGGAGGAATCCGAATGGCGAAGAGAAGTCACCCACGAAGAGGTTCGATGGCGTTCAGTCCGCGCAAGCGCGCTAGACGTCCTTTCGGACACGTTAAATCGTGGCCAAAAACCGAAGCGAGCGATGTTAGAATACAAGGATTTGCTGGATGGAAAGCCGGCATGACTCACGTTCTAGCTCGTGATTTAAACCCAAGAAGCCCGTCAGCAGGTCAGGAAAAAAGGATTCCTGTAACAGTTGTTGAGTGTCCAAAGATGCGAGTACTAGGTGTTCGTGGATATCAAATGACTCCTTATGGCAAACAAGCCGTAGGTGAAGCATGGGCCGATGCAGGACAAATTGCTGATGCCTTTAGTGATTTATTCAAGCGATTGCCAGAACGCAAAGAGCACGATGCCGACAAGCACTTTGAGAATCTGGAAAATTCAGATTTAGTCGAAGTGAGGATGATCGTTGCGACTCAACCTAGTCAGATTACCGGAGTTCCAACAAAGATTCCAGATGTCATGGAGGTAGGACTCGATGGTGGTAATGTAAGCGAACAACTCAACTTTGCCAAGGAAAAGTTTGGTGAGGAATTTTCCTTTGCTGATTGTTTTGAAGAAGGTGGCTTGACTGACATAGTAGCGGTAACAAAAGGCTATGGTTGGCAAGGTGTTATTCGAAGATTTGGCGGAAAGCTACAATCGCACAAGAACTCGAAAAAGCGCAGACAACACGGTAACATGGGTGACTTTGGTACTGGATATGTCCGTAAGACCATCAGACAAGGCGGTCAAACTGGATACCATCAAAGGACTGAATATAACAAGAGAATTTTGAGAGTTGCTAACCCGGAAGATTACTCGATAACACCGGCTGGGGGTTTCCTCCATTATGGTGAAGTCAAATCGGACTACATTCTGGTAAAGGGCAGCGTTCCGGGTCCGTCAAAGAGATTGATTAGGTTCAGAGACGCCACCAGAGGTTCAAACAAAACACTTCACGACTATGAAATCACTTACGTAAGTACAGCATCCAAGCAGGGGGCCTGAAGATGAAAGTAGCAGTTAAAGACATAACTAACACAATCAGTGCCGACGAACTAGATGCTGGTCGATTACAAGATACCTTTGAGATCTCTGTCAAAGATGGGTCAAAGGTCACTTTACCAGATTCATTTGCAACTCCTCTACGTGCGGACCTAGTCAAACTTGCCGTTGCATCAAGTCGTGCTAACCGCAGACAACCATATGGTTCGAGACCGCATGTTGGTAAGAGAAGACCGATGTCTGGTATGAAACATTCAGTTGAATGGTGGGGCAAGGGACGAGGTGTCTCAAGAATTATGAGAAGAACTGGTCAGCGCAGAGGTGCTCAAAATCCCCATACCCTTGGTGGACGAAGGGCACACGGTCCTAAGGTCGAGAAGATATGGGCTAGGAAATTAAATCAAAAAGAGCGCAGACTAGCAAGAGATTCTGCATTAACTGCAACTATTGACATGGAGATGGTGAGTTCTCGTGGCCACCGTGTGTCCGATGAAGTTGATTCACTACCTATCATCCTAGGAGACTATGTTGAAATCAAAGACGGAAAGTCTCAGGAATTTGATATCGAATCGTTCAATCATGGCTCTGCCACAAGAAAAGTCATTGCGATTTTCAATGAGCTTGGACTCGGCGAAGACTTACAGAGGGCCAGAGATGGAAGAAAAGTCCGTGCAGGTAAAGCGACGATGAGAGGCAGGGTGCACAAGACGCCTAAGTCTGTACTACTTGTTGTCAAGGAGAAATCTGGTTTGGCACAAGCAGCCAGAAATCTACCAGGCGTAGATGTTGTAGCTGCTAAAGACTTGAATGCAGAAGATCTAGCACCCGGTGGCGACGTTGGTCGCTTGACGGTCTTTACAAAATCTGCTTTGGAGGAACTCAACTGAGGTGATAATTATGAACGCATACGATATAATCATACAACCATGGCTAACTGAAAAATCCATGGAAGCGAGATCTACTCAACAAAGACTTGAGTTCATCGTGAGAAGAAGCGCATCAAAAGATGATATTGCCAAAGCAGTAGAGACCATCTTTGATGTCGAAGTGGAAAAGGTCAATGTAAGAAACAGCAAGCATGGCAAACATGCATCTGTAAAACTTGCTGAGGGCTATGACGCAGAAGATGCAGCAATGCGTCTAGGAGCATTCTGAGGTGATAATTATGGGTAAGAGAATACGTGCACAACGAAAAGGTTCATCGCCAAGATACCGTGTGGCAAGCCACAGATTCCCTGGTTCCAACAGGATGCCAAGGGACAATGGAATCGTTGGGGAAGTTACTGAACTGATTCACAGCCCAGTACACACTGCACCACTAGCGAGAATCAAATTACCAGATGGTGACACAACTTTGGTCGTCGCTACAGAAGGGTTGTCGGTAGGAAGCAGTGTTGCAGTCGGTGAAAATGTTTCACTTAGACCTGGTAACATAACAAATATTGGCAACATTCCTGAAGGAACTGCGATCAATAACCTTGAACTCCGTCCTGGTGACGGAGGTAAAGTCGCACGATCTGCTGGTAATTCATGCTTTGTTGAAGCCAAGATTGGCGACAAGGTTCGTATCAGAATGCCTTCAGGTTCACTAAAGGAGTTATCGGCAGATTGCCGAGCGACTATTGGAGTACTTGCAGGCCATGGTAGAGACGAAATGCCACTCAGAACTGCTGGCGCCGCTTACTACAAGGCAAAAGCCAGAGGAAAATTGTACCCGCATGTAAGCGGTGTGGCAATGAATCCAGTAGACCACCCACATGGTGGTGGAAATCACCAAGCCGTTCACGGACCCAACTCCGTGGCTCGTGGAACTCCACCTGGTGCTAAGGTTGGAATTATTGCTCCGAGAAGAACCGGTAGAGGCCGAGGAAAGAAGGTTTGAGGTGAGATAGAATGGGACGAAAGAAGAAGAAGTCGTTTATGACCCCAAAAGCTAGTAGAAGAAAAGCCAGGAAGCGTTTGTCAACTACCACTGGGCGTGTGAAGAAAGAATTCACCTACCGTGGATTTAGCATGGAAGAACTATCTCAAATGGACTTGTGGCCTACTGAAAACTCAGAAACATCCATCATACAACTCCTGCCGTCAAGGGCAAGAAGATCAATTGGTCGTGGAATGTCAACAGAAAACGAACATTTCCTAGCTAGAATGCGCAGAGGCAATTCAAAGACTGTTAGAACACACAGAAGAGACATGCCTATCTTACCAGAATTTGTTGGCAGAAGAATAGCGATTTACAATGGACAGAATTTCGTAGAGATTGATATCAAGCCAGAAATGATTGGACACTATCTTGGCGAGTTTGCCGTTACTAGAAAGGGTGTGGCCCACAGCGGTCCAGGTGTAGGTGCTACCCGTTCATCAAAGCACGTTGCGTTGAAGTGAGGCTGATAATATGGTAAAGCAAAGACAAATGGACAGGAGATCAAAAAGGCAACAATTGCCCCAAAAGGGATTCACCCAATTGCTTCAAGGCAGTAGAATGGCTTCAGCAAGGGCCGTTAACGTGGACATGCATGCCAAGCATTGTTTCGAAGTCTGCCGTGCCGTCAAAAATATGACAGCAGGTAGCGCTATTGATTATCTGAACGAGGTTTTGAGAATTGATTCCGACCGTGCAGATATCAGAAGGAAGGCAGCCGCAGTTCCATTCAGACTCGGCAGTGGCAACAAGAAACGCAAGCGCAGCGGTCCTTCAATGGTTGGTCATCGAAAAGGTGGTGTTGGCCCTGGAAGATACCCCGTTAAGGCATCTCGAGCCATAATCAAGCTGATTCAGAGTGCCATGGATAATGCTAGACACCAGTATGAAGATATTGATGCTGAAGAGATGGAAATTACTCACATTGCTGCCCATCGTGGCCAAATCAGACGTGGTTGGATTCCAAGAGCGAGAGGCCGAGCGACTCCATCTAATCATTATCAAGTTAATTTGGAAATATTCCTTGAAGACTTTAACGCAGTAGATGACGAATTGGAGGACGAATTCTGAGGTGGATATTATGAGTGGAAAACAAAGCGTACTTAGAACAATAGTCAACAGAAATGTTGAGAGACAACTTGTCAAAGAATTCTTGATGGAGAATACCAAAACTGCAGGTTTTGGTGGCTTAACTATCAACAGAACCCCGAATGGTACTAGTGTCGAAATTAGAGCAGAAAAGCCAGGTAGAGTCATTGGTAAGCGTGGTAAAATCATCAACGATCTACAAAAGAGACTGAATGATGAATTTGAACTTTTCAACCCACGCTTGTCTGTTGAAGAAGTTGAAAATCCAACTTTGAATGCCCAAGTGATGGCTCAAAAAATCGCCTCTGCGCTAGAACGTGGTTGGTACTACAGAAGAGCAGGTGCCTCGGCTGCCGTTAACATCATGGACGCCGGTGCAAGAGGGGTAATTGTCACAGTAGCTGGTAAACTGACAGGTGCAAGAAACAGGACTCAGAAATTCATTCTGGGTCACGTAAAGTATTGTGGTGAAACTGCGCTACAATTCATGGACAAAGGATATGCAGTGGCAGTTAAGAAACTCGGTACCATCGGTGTAACAGTACAAATCATGCGCAAGGGAATCACTTTGCCACACGAAATTAGCGTGTTTTCTGAAGAAGAACTGAGAATTCGTTCGGAAGCTGAAACAGCAGAAGTTGAAGTCGTTGAGGAGGCGAGCGAATGAGTCACGTATCAAACAGAGAGATCGCTGCTATGAGTTCGGAAGCAAGAGAAGCAAGATTGCTCGAACTTCAAGAAGAATTACTACAGTTACGTGCTGAGAAATCGCTCGGTGGTACACCAGCAAGTATCGGCGCATACAAGGCAACTAGAAGAAGCATAGCCAGGCTGAAGACGCACATGAACAACGGATGATTAAGGAGAAGAGTATTCATGATGAGTGGAATTTGCAATGTATGTGGACTACCAGGTGAATTATGTATATGTCAGGAGATTGCAAAAGAACAACAATGTGCGATATTATCAACCGATAGAAGAAGATATGGAAAAATAGTAACAAAAGTAGAGGGTTTGGAGGATTCGGCGATAGATATCAATCAATTAGCTAAGCTACTCAAAAACAAATGTGCTGCAGGTGGAACGGTAAAAGGGAGAACAATTGAACTTCAAGGAGATCACAAAAAGAAAGCGGCAGGAGTACTCAGAAACAATGGATTTAATGTAGAGGTGAGATGAATATGAATATTTACAATAACAACTGGTTAGGTAAGACCCTTAACGTTGTCCATTCCAACGACTCAACGCTCCTATCAAAGCAAGGAATCGTTATCGACGAGACCAAGAAGACCATCACGATTCAAGAAGATGGCAGATTAGTCAAGCTAGGCAAATCTAGTATCAAATTCACAATTTCCGACAACGATGTCGTGATAGATGGGGCGTTGGTGGGACAACGTCCAGAAAACCGAACCCACCGCAAATATAGGATGGCTTGATACCATGCGAGATATAGGAATAGATGTAAAACCCCCAACAGCTGAGTGGGATGGAGACGAAAACTGCCCATTTTATGGTAGCCTGCGCCTTAGAGGACAAGTACTCGAAGGAACAGTCTCCAAGGTTGGTATGCAAAAAACGATTACGTTAGAAAGGAACAATGTAAGATACATGCAGAAGTATGAGCGATTTGAAAAGCGAACTAGCGTTGTTTCTGCTCACCTACCATCATGTATAGGAGAAGTAAATGTTGGAGATGCGGTGAAAGTTATGGAATGTCGACCACTTTCCAAGACCATTTCTTTCTGTGTTGTTGAGATTAATGGAGGTGAGGCTTGATGCGTGGAATCGCTGGTAAGCAAACTCGCGGCCTTCCAACCGCTGCTAGATTGCATGTTGCAGATAACACCGGTGCAAAAGTCGTTCAGATAGTTAACATCTTGAAACTTGGTGGTACCATGCGTAGGTATCCAGCTGGAGGAGTTGGCGATCTTGCCAAGGTCTCAGTAAAGAAAGGTACCCCAGATACTCGTAGACAGATGTTCAATGCGGTGATTATTCGTCAAAAGAGACCATTTAGAAGAGTTGATGGCACATGGGTTCAGTTTGAAGATAATGCCTGTGTAATTACCAATGAAAAAGGCGACGTTCAAGGTTCAGATATCAAAGGACCAGTATCTCGGGAAGCAGCTGAGCGCTGGCCACGTATTGCAGCGAATGCAAAGCAAATTGTTTGAGGTGATAGTATGGTGAAAAGTATGAAACCAGGAAAGCAGAGAAAAGCACATTTCAATGCATCAATGCATGAAAAGAGAAAAAGACTCTCAGCAAGGCTGCAATTGGAAAAGCCGGATTCTCGATTTGACGGGGTAAGAACCGTTACTGTGCGAGTCGGCGACACCGTCAAAGTTGTTCGTGGAGACTTAGCTTATGGCAGCAAGCGACATGGTGGAACAAGAAATGCTGAAGCATTAACAGGTTCAGTTATTAGAGTAGACTCAAACAATGGCAGGCTGTACATCGAAGGTGCAAAAGCCAGTAAATCAGACAACAAAGAGGAAGCAGTACCGGTTAGTGCTTCGAACGTTGTCGTTGTTAAATTGGATGAGACAGACAAGTATAGAGTCCAACAATTAACCGGAAACAGGAGCTGAATAAGATGGGAAGTAGTAATCATTTGAAGCGTTTGGCAATGCCTAGAAGCTGGCCTTTGCCACGTAAAACCTCGATATGGGTCACCAGAGCTAGCGCAGGTGCCCACGCACTTGAATTATGTATGCCGGTACGAGTAGTAATTAGAGACGTAATTGGCTATGCAAAGTCAGCAAGAGAAGTACGTCACATCATTCACAACAATTTGGTTTCTATCGATGGTCGAGTTTGTAAAGATAGTCGAAGAGGTGTCGGATTTATGGATGTTCTAACCCTTGGCGAAGAAAATTATCGCTGCGTTATAGACCGGAAGGGTAGGCTGCGATACAGACATATCTCAAAGAAAGAGGCCGAAACGAAAGTATGCCGAATCAATGGCAAGACCACGATTAAGGGCGGTAAAACCCAACTCAATCTTCATGATGGAAGAAACATCCTAGTCGATGATGCGGCTGAATACAGCACTGGAGATTCCCTAGTGCTATCGCTACCGTCACAAGAAATCAAAGAACACATTAGGTTCGCTGAAGGCACCAAATGTTACTTGACTGGTGGCGCTCACGTAGGCGAGTTCGCTGAGGTTTCTGAATACATTGTCAAGCGTTCAAGCATGCCTAATGAAGTTCAGTTTGGCGACTTCGGTACGATTATGGACAATGTTTTCGCCATCGGCTCCGAGAAATTACCGTCTACGGAGGTGGTTGAATGAGTCAAATAAACCCAATGTTGGAACCTAGAATATCCAAAGTTTGTGTCAACATTGGCGTTGGTGAAGGCGGCGATCGCCTTGTCAACGCAGAAAATGTGCTCGAAATGGTTACTGGAGTAAAACCTCAAAGAACCCTTGGTAAAATACAAAACCGCGACTTGAAAGTCAGAGTTGGTGCACCGATTGGTTGCAAAGCGACAATTAGAAATTCAGAGAAAATCCAGCAATTCCTAACCGATGCGTTCTCTTGCAGAGAGAATGTTATTCCGGCATGGAATTTTGACCGGGAAGGTAACCTATCTTTTGGCGTCAGAGATTATACCGATTTCCCTGGCCAGAAGTACGATCCAGATATCGGTATCTACGGTATGGATATAACAGTAGTACTCGAGCGACCGGGTCACAGAATTAGTCGCAGAAGAAGAGCCAAAAGCAAGGTTCCAAGCAGCCACAAAGTGACTGCAGAGGAATCAAGAACTTGGTTTGTTGATAATTTCAGTATCAAGATTTTGGAGGAGTAAAGATGGCAAGAGATCACGGAGAGAGAATTGGACGTACAATCGGCTGCAGGAGATGTGGACGACGCCGAGGATTGATTAGAAGACATGGTCTAAGGCTTTGCCGACAATGCTTCAGAGAAGTAGGGCC
>TARA_B100001121_G_scaffold873_1_pt1 | contig 12562 bp, 13 predicted proteins | sample TARA_B100001121 | Tara Oceans TARA_B100001121 (sample SAMEA2622817) | marine metagenome | biome: marine biome (ENVO:00000447); feature: surface water layer (ENVO:00002042); material: "saline water (ENVO:00002010), including plankton (ENVO:xxxxxxxx)" | depth 5 m
CCTCAGCCTTTGCCTTTGCTTCTGCCTCTGCCTTAGCCTTTGCTTCTGCTTCGGCTTCTTCCTTAGATTTTTCCTCAGGAGTAGTTTCAGTTTCTGTATTTTGTGTCTCTTCAACCTCTAGGGTAATGTTCTGTTCAGCAACCTCGCTATCTGCCATTATAATATAATAAGATACAAAAAAATTAATTTTTATATCCCAAATTTAATGAACCTGCCGGATTCACAATAACTATAACATCTTTTGACTCTGTGTTATTTGGACTTTCCCTAAAATCCTTATCTGCCTTACTACAATAGAAACACCAGCAAAAAAATTCTCTCTCATTTACTAATAAAGCAAAACAACCTGCAATCATAGAAATAATAAGAAACAAGATAATGCAACTTATATAAATAAGTAATAAACCAATAACAATAACTAGTGCATCCATAACATATTTGGAGTAAAACCTTTATTAGAGTTATAAATATAAAATTGATAAAAAATATTTAAGTATATAAATGATTCATAATATGTTATCTACAATGGAAAAAACAGCAAGACTAAGAACATTTGCATTTCAAAATTATAAAAAGTTTGATGAATGTATGAAAATATTTACGAGAGCAGAATATAAATTAATACATAATGAATTCTTGTCAAAGAAATTTGGATTTAAAAAACAATCATTTGTTGGAACAAAAAACTGTGGTTCAGCTTGTTTTATAATGAAATATTTATTAGAAATGGAAGGATATGATGTAAAGGTGATAAGAAATTCTAGAAGAACTGAATTTGGATTAGAGGACCACGTGTTTTTGGATGTAGATAATAATATATTTGACCCTACATACAGACAATTTATGATTGATAATCGTAGAAGAGATAATATGTGTTTGTATAAAAAACACATATTCTTTGAATTACAACCATTCTTAATACATAACATAGATGACATAAAATTTCAATTAAGTAATTCATTAGATGTGAATAAATTTGTTTATCATGAACCATTTACAACATTAGAAGAGTTGTTAGTAAATTGGGATTATCAAGAAGATGTGACAGAAAAATTTAATTTACACGATTATGTCAATAACAAGGATTTATTGAAAGATAAACCTGATTATTATAGTAATTTAATAAACGAAATATCATCATAACTTTTCAAATTTAATATTAATACCTTTTTTAAGTGATTCTCTTACAACCTCATTCAAACATTTTTTATACGTCAAAAAAATTTTGTCTATTTTTTTATTAATTAATTCCATTTCTACTTTATCGTGAAAACTTATTAATGTTTCCGCAGCTTCAAACATTTCCCTATCAACTTGATTTACTATTTTTCCTGACCTTAATTGCATATATTTAAACAATTCTATAATTTTTAAGTCCTTTAGTTAGTGCTTTTTTTTTAGTTCCTTTTTTATTCACGAATCTTCTAGTTTATCATAATGTAGTTTCAAACATAATAAAACCATACTCAAAAAAATACACACTGCGTCGCATATAATAAGTGGTAAATTTACATTATCATAAACGGCATAAATTACCCAAGTAATATGGTTTAAAACACCAATTAATAGAAAAAGCATTGATATATCCTTTGTTCTTTTTGTTTTTATTGTATGATATATTTGTGGTAATTTCATAGTTATAGTAAAAACAGTAGCGACTGTTCCAGCAACAATTCTCTCCATTTAGAGTATATAAATGTGTAAATCTGTTTTTAAAACAATTTAATAATTGTTTTGGAATACTAGTAATGGAAAGTAGCGCAAATTCAACTACCGAACACTGTTGTATTTGTTTAGAACAAAATGATATTGTATCGTGTTGTTTCAGGGATAAAATCAGACATATTCCTTGTAGTTGCAATATGTATTGCCACAAATATTGTTTTGAAAAAACCGATACTAAATATTGTATGATATGTAAGCAGAAATATAAATTATCTTGGGGAGAGAATCCAGAAAACCCCAAAAAACCAAACTGTTTTAAAAAATTTAAAAAAAAAATAAAGAAAAAATATATTTTTGGTAAAATTTCTCTCCAAAAACAAAATAGAAGACTAGAAAATTCAGTAAGAAATTTTATGAATATGTTATATTATCCAGACTTTGGTAATTGTTGTTTAGATATGAGTGCTGCAACTCTTTATAGCATTATTGTCTTGTTTTTTACAATATTTTGTGTATTTATTGGATTAAGTATAGGTGGATATTACTTAAATATATTGATATGCTGTGTATTTAATTTATGGGAAAATGAGCATTTTTGTTTATTAGAACTTAGTGATGGTCTATTATATTTACTGGGTATTATAGGAGTACCTATTTTAATAGCAAATACAGCTTGTTGTTATATGTGTTGTGGGCCATTACTTGCACAAGATAGAACAGCTAATAGAAGAGTTTTTCCGTATGGTTTGGTTTAAAAAAATATTTAGTAGATTTATATATGGGAAATTGTGTAGATAAAAACAAAGTGAATCCAGATGACAATGATTTTTATAGTATTGGTTCAGTTCATACTATAAGAGACTTAAAAGATTTGAAACTAGACTTTATAGATAATGCTCCTGATAAATACAATATTAAGGTGGTTGATTCATTAATAGATGGGGAGGTTATTGTGTGACACTGCTATTATAAACATTGCAAGTATCGGTAACAGCCCAACCATTTTCTCTTTTTTCCACATCTCCTGAAATCCATATAAATTTACCCTTGTGAACTAAACAAACACTTCCAGGACTTTTATGTGTTGGACGAGCTCGAAAGCCATCATTTTGTCCTAGTAAATTTCCATTAGAGTCATAAACATTATCACCCATCTTGATACTATTATAAGCATTATACAAGTGCTTTGCCCAAGCTATTTTCGGCATTGTATGTTATATAACATTAATATTATAGTTTTAAGTTTTTCAATTTTTCTACATTAAATTGAAAAACTACACTTCGATTCTTCGCCTTCGTATAGTTGTTCCATTAGGGGTAACTACCCCTTCTTCGATTCTATACATAGGATTTGTATCTATTTTTAAATTTCTTGTTTCAACTGCCATAGCGGTAGGAACACTATCTTGCAATGTCGGTACCATTCTTGGCAATTCTACAACAGGTTCTGTATTAGATTCTCTATTATCTTGTTTATCACTTTCACATAATTCACACAAAATACAACAACATCCTAGGCAATCTTTAATTTGGTCTCCATATCCACAACAAAAAAGGTCATCAATATAATCTTCTATCATTTCTTGTAACCAACAGCGCCAAATACAAACTAATGCAGCAAATACACTTAATCCTAATGTAATAAAAAATCCAATCTGCATCCAAAAACTCATAGGTTCTATTTCTTTACAATTACATGTATTATTTGTATATATTGATGACGGAGGACTAGTATCATAACTATTATATACACTAGGTGGTAGAGTAGTATTATTATCCATCACAGGAACTTTCACAATAACATCCTTATACCTTGTTTTATTAATAAAGCGAGTTTTATTTATCCAATTTATTTTAATTAAATTTGTAATATTTTTAACATTTGTGATATTATATTTTTCTCTCCAAATTATTTTTGTCAAAACATTTGTAATATTAAAAATGTTTGTTTTATTGATATAATTATACTTGTCAATAAGATTAATGATTTCTCGAGTTATGTTTGTGAATATAGTTTTATTGGTATAAATAGGTATATCGATAAACCTTGTTTTATTAATGTAATTTACTATATCATTTATATTTGTGATATTTTTAACATTTGTTATATTCTTGTAATTATATATTGTTTTATTAATGAAATTTATCACTTCTTGGGTATTTGTTATATTTTTGTAATTATAAAGTGTTTCATTTAAATAATATATGATTGTTTTATTAATATATTTGTATAAGGTCTTATTAATATGATGGTATATTGTTTTATTTGTAATAGTTTCACAAGTAGCTTTACAAATTGGTGTCATATGATTGGCTCCTGTTCCGTGAGAATCAGGAGGCATATAAACTCTATTATGTAATGTATCCAAATAACATCCACTTACTGGATGTTCAGGATGTGGAATACCTTGAAAACTTTTATCACTAGCAACTTCTTGTTGTGCCTTCTGACATTCATTTATATTTTTAATGTGAGAAAATCCTAAGGGACAAGTATTTGTTCCGGGTGTTTTAATTTGATATGGTATATATTTTAATTGCTGAACATCAACATAATTTGTTACATTAACAATATTACTAACATTAACATATCTACTTTCTAATGTATAATGTCTAATAGGTAACATATATGTATTACATTCGTGAGCATAATTACCCCATTGTTCTTGAGTTACCCAAGTAAAATTATTGGGATTAGGACATTCATAAAATCTACAATGATATGCTTCAGTTGGAGATTTTGTAGAATCCCCAAAACGACTCACCATATTACATTTCCCTGTCGGCTCTTCTATGCATTTTGTTTTACATTTTTCTAATATTCCCCATAAATAATTTTGAACATTTGTAGCTTGTGAAAAAGGACAATCTGGTCTTTTACCAGTATGTGCTGTATCTTTATACCAAATACTATCAGGTATGCTATATGTATCAGATTGAACATAATCAATATGAGCATTGCTAACTGAGGTACAGCTAACACCTTGAACACATTTAAATGTAACAGTAGAGGGGCAACTAACGCATTCACACGAGCTTCCTGGTGATTGAGGACACCATACTGTAATTGTTCGACAATCTCTTTGTCCACTAGCTTGACAAGTTAATTTAAATGAGTTAGATTTTTTTGCATTTACAGTGCTAGATTGATATGCATCGTGACCACTTCCTTGAGTTTTAATCAAACAATCTTTACCCACTCCACAATTTAAAACGGTATTTTTACAGGTTCTTTCACTATTAGACGCTCCGCAATATATATTATATTCTCCATTCCAAACTTTATTGGCACACGCATCATGACCAGTGCAATAAATATTATTTGCGGATGTGAAAGTATTTGAACATAAAAGCATAAAAAAGATTATTAATAATCTATTCATTATAAAAAAATAAAAATTTATATTTAAGCAAAATACCAACTATATTATATTTAATTATAATATATGAAGTGTAGTGAATCAATGATGAAATATACAGGATATTTACATATCTTAGCCTTAGCAGTTGCTATTTACGGAACATATCATCAGGTCGATGCTGTTCAAAATAACAAACCTTTTTCTCCAGCTTTAGCAGTTGCCCTAACTGTTATGTTACTTTTGCGAGTTCCCAATCAAATTTGCGTAGCAACAAGAGAATTTCACGGATGGTATTCTGTTTTTGGAACAATAATGGGAGCAGCAGGATTTGCTTTCTTAGGTTATATGGAATATAAACAGTCAAAAAAACAAAAAAATTAATAAAAATTTATTAAATTATATATCTAATAAATTTAGTCACTAAAATAATCAAATGCATCTCCCAACTCACGAAATGCCTTGGATTTTCTTAGTTTTTCTAGACTGATAGCAGTAGCACTCTTTGTTTTTTTCTTATTTTTATTAGTATAAACATTAGTGGAAATTTTTTTCTTGGGATTTGCTTTTTTCTGTGCTTGATTAGACATAGTATGAGGGTTACTAATATTTTTTAAGGTTTTGAGTAAATCAATTTTATAAACTATATAGAATGAATGACAACATATAAGTAATGGAAGCAGTTAAAAAAGTACAATTGGAGTGTCATTGTTGTACTACTACAGAGGATGTCTATGTATGTGAATTAGATAATTGTGACTATCCCCTTTGTTCTACTTGTAAAGAGAAAGCTTTAAAATTAGAACCCAAATGTCCTGGTTGCAGGAGAAGTATAACAATTGATATAGAAGAAGATTTTGAGGTAGAAACTGATGAAATCGAAAGAGAAAGTATAGTATGTAAGCAAATTTGTAGTAGGCAATTAAAAGATAAAATAATAAACTATATTTACTACTATTCAATGTTAATGTTATTAATTAGCGCAATAATTATAGTAACAACAATAGTTGTATTAGCAGGTAGGATGGTAACAATGGTTTTTAAGATAGGTCCTAATGATTATTGGTGTGAAACATTAGGAGAGCATCATTTTGGTCATTTTGTAGGATATGGAATATTAGGCGCAATATTAGGATTTTTTATAATATGTTGTGGTGGTGGATTAATATATGAATGTATTTGTGGTCGGGATGATGATGATGGAAATTATTGGTAATGCGTAAAACGATATTATAGATTGTATAATATAGTTTATATGGAAGAAACCTTTACAAATTTATATGAAACTTGTGGATGGGGAAGTAATAATATGAAGGAATATAGTGGTAGTAGTGGTTCAGGAAGCACAATTTGGTTTAATGAAAATACTTATGTTCCATTTTTAAGAACTTTTATAATAAATAATAATGTAAAAAACATAGTAGATTTAGGTTGTGGAGATTTCGTGTGTGGTCATTTATTATATAAGAATTTAGATGTTAACTACACAGGTTATGATGCATACAAAAAGGTAGTTGAATATAATACTAAAAAGTGTGATAATTCTAAATTTAATTTTAAACACTTAGATTTTTGTAATAAAAAGGAAGAAATAATAGCAGGTGATTTATGTATTATTAAAGATGTTTTACAACATTGGTCATTAAAGAATATTTATAAGTTACTAGATTTTTTGGTTTATACAAAGCGTTTTAAATATATATTAATAACAAATTGTTGTAATCAACTTGTAGATAATACAGATATTCCAGATGGTTCTTGGAGAGAATTGGGCAGTAAATATTTTCCTTTAAAAAAATATGAACCAATAGTATTATATAAATATCATACAAAAGAAGTGTCTTTAATCAAGGTTTAACATATAGCCCCCCAAGATTTTGTAAAGTTTTCATGTTTGCACATTTCTTTTATAATTCTAAGAGAGTTTCTGGCATCAGGTAATAATTCATTCATATCTTTGATTACTTCATTTATTTCTGATGCAGTATGTGCAGTGTAGCCTGTAATAACAAAAAGAACAATAACGCTAAAAATAGCTGATATCGAAGCTGTATAAAAAAAAGAATAATTTTGCTTAGGGGTTCCTACAAGTGGTGCGTCCATTTAAAAGAATATAAATTAAGTTATTTATATTCATTTGTTAAAACAATTAAAAATTTAGTCCATAGCGGGATTGAACCGCTGACCTTGGGTTTATTAGACCCACGCTCTACCGACTGAGCTAATGGACTGTGTGCTGTTTTCATTTTGTAAAAAGAGTTGGAATTGAACCAACGTAGAAGGAGCTTGAGTCCTACGCTTAACCACTAAGCTATCTTAAGGATTGGCTGTTAGAAAACATATGCCCGACCTGGGACTTGAACCCAGGGCCACAAGATTAAGAGTCTTGCGCTCTACCGACTGAGCTAGCCGGGCTAAAATACTATCAACATATAAACAGAACCTGCTTTGACCTCTTGCATACTAGGGCATTATACCCTAGGCAGGATTCGAACCTGCGAAGCACAATGGCGGAAGATTTTGAGTCTTAATTGTTTTTGATTTTTTGCTGTTAGTTGATATTTACCGTGCTCCCCTATGCTTACAGGAGGATTCGAACCGCCGAAAACTGGGTAATGCGCACTCCCCAGACCCTATACCAGCAGGTATGTAAGCATCCGTGCCCCACCCCGGATTTGAACCGGGAATCTCCCGCTTAGAAGGCGGTTGCCTTAACCATTAGGCCAGCAGGGCAGATTAATATTATAGCATCGCCATAATATTAATTTCTATCGTCTCTCATATACCAGCAGTGAGATTCGAACTCACGAAGCATCCGCACTCGAACTTGAGTCGAGCCCCTTTGACCGCTCAGGAATACTGGTGTTTGATAGAGAATTTTGGATTAGTCGAAAATTTTCTATCTTAATGATACTGGTTCCATAAATCTACGGCACTCTACCACTGAGTTACCCTGTTTTCACAAGGGCAGGGTTCGAACCTGCGACCACCGGCTTAAAATGCATGATAAATAGTTGCTGCGAGGAACCATAAATAGCGATGACAAGTTTCGATCTTGTGACCTTCTGGTTATGAGCCAGACACGCTTCCGCTGCGCCACATCGCTTGATGTAATATTTTTTACTTTGTTGGCTGTGGGGTTTGAACCCACGCGTTCGAAAACATCACGGCCTTAACGTGACCCCTTAGACCACTCGGGCAAGCCAACCATATTTTTTTTTCTTGTAATTATTTAAGTGGTCTTTCCCCTATTCTCCTGCCGTTACTGGGGCTCGAACCCAGGACCACGCGCTTAAAAGGCGCGCGCTCTACCGACTGAGCTATAACGGCTGTGTAATTTCCGTGCTCCCAATATCCTCCCCAGAGTCGAACTAGGTCCTCCAGCGTAAACGCTGTGGTGTTACCGTCTAACCAAGGATTAGTTTCCAGCTCCCAATGAATATCTTGTATCGCCTACCTTTAATCATCAGCTACATCTTATTCTGTGGTGTATTATTATGGCTCACCAAGCCCCGCTCCGGATAGGGATCGAACCTATGACCTCGCGATTAACAGTCGCACGCTCTAACCAACTGAGCTACCAGAGCAAGTTTAAAATTTTTTATTTTCCCACTACGGGACTCGAACCCGTGTCTCCCCGGTGAAAGCGGGGTATCCTGAACCACCTAGACTAAATGGGAATTAACCGCGCTTCCTCTAGGCATTGACGGGAATTGAACCCGCGTTACAGCATTCAAAGTGCTGCGTCCTAACCACTAGACGACAACGCCATTCAATCTTCTTCACCTATTGACTGTGATTAGACTATAAAAAACTCCTATCAGTTCAATTTTCAGATATACATTGCACACTATACACCTGCTATTCACCTTTATACCAACACAATTATATATTACCATAATGCTTTAAGCCCTTTCCTTATAATATTTAATAAGTATTATAAGTAAAGATTTTATTTTTTTGCTAAATTAAATTTATTTTTTTGCTAGGAGAGCTTTCATCATCTCCTTGAGTTCATTAATTTGTTGTTGCTGACTTTCTATTTGTTGTTGCTGAGACTTAATACCCTCAATAAGTAATGGTGTTAATTTCTCATACCATATTGTTTTATATTTGTCATCTATTGGTGCTTTTGTTACTATTTCTGGTAATACCTTTTCTACTTCTTGCGCGCTTACACCAACCTGTAATTTATCGTTATCATATCCTAATGATTTCGCTAATTCATTTTCTACAAAATAATAACCATTGAGTTGTTTTATTTTTTCTATAGGATTTGTTATTTTACCTTTAAAATCCTTTAATCTTTCGTCTGAGTAGTAAGCTGTTATGTTGCTACCGCTACGAATCTCTCCTCTCCAGTAGTTTATCCCGCCGTTGGTAAGGGGTTTAAAATAATAATCAACATTGCCATTTTCGCTAACATATTTTACAATTATCGGGGAGTTTGACTCCGACCAGTCATTATCATAATCATCAATTACAAACATTGGGTTACGTACGTACGACTGATTGTGCAGACCACCAAGACGCAGCATAGCTTCATTACTGCTTGAGGGTGTATTAGTATTATTGCCCCCTATATGTATTTTAGACGAGGCGGGCAGTAAAATGTTGGCAGAACCTGTTATATTTCCACTAAATACAGGGCTCGCCTTTGGAGCCAACGAATTCAATGATGAAGCTACAATATACCCCGCTCCATTCGTCAATTGATTATTGTTAGTAATGGCAGCTGGAGCTCCGACTAAATTACTATAATCTAATGCTCCTATGAATTTACTTGCTGTTATAGTTGCACTCGTTGAGAGGCCAGTACTGGGCGTGCCCATCGAGTCGGGGTTTCCCCATGTTAGGCCTCCAGAATTGGCAGCCCTCCCATCAGGATCATACCAAGTGCGCGTCGAAAGCCAAGCTGGCTCTGAACCGTTGGATTTTATTTTTCCATTTACATCTAATTTAAAACCGGAATCTGGGGACTTTCCGATGCCCACATCACCAGAACTTGTTATGGTCATTCTCACATTATTGCCTCCAGTTCTAAATGTCATACCGGTTGTAGTGCGGTAAGTGACGCAACCGTGTGCGCTGTTATTAGATGCTCCAAATAATAAACCACCCTCGCTTCCATCTTTAGTTAAGAATTGTAACCAATTACTGTTATCATTACGTTCTAATACCATAATAGCATTGGCATTTGCGCTGTAACCTGTATCACTAATTCGTACATGTAATTTTTTGGCGGGCGAAGTTGTGCCGATGCCCACGTTGCCTCCATTGGTGGGCTGTAACAACAAAGGATACGAGGAGGCGGTGTTTTTATGATATGTTTGTATATAACCTTTCCCAGATGTCCAAGTTGAACCCATAATTAAACCCCAATAATTTTCACTAGATGAGGTGCCTTTACCTAAAAAGAGACTTGTTGTATTATTCAAGGCATCACCATCATCGGGTATTGTGTTGTCACTGGATGTCAAAACATTAGCAATATTTAATTTACAGAGAGGCGAAGTTGTGCCGATGCCAACAAAGCCAGCTCTTGTACTTGCCCCGGACCCTAATATTGTCAATCTTTCTGTATTACCTGTCCCACCACTTGCGCCATTTGTATAAAAGTGATGACCGTCAAAAGCGTTATATTGTAATTCATCCAGAGGCGCTGGGTGAATACTACAATTTGCATTTCTTCCATCATCATAGTAGTTGTCGTTTGTCGCATCTCTAAATGTTATGCCGCGCAAAACTTGTAATGAATTTGGTATTTTAACTAGATTGGCCGATGTTGTAACTTCTGTCGTGCCAGTCCACTGACTCCCACCACCGACAAATGGATTTCCATCCACATATAGTTCTTCGCAATTTATTTTTCCATTTACATCTAATTTATAACTGGAACTTACTGCCTTTCCAATGCCCACTGACCCATCAATCTTCATACCGCCAGTAGTGTGCAGGTGCATGTCATTGCCAGAACCGGCAAATTCTAAGGTCTGCGAGCTCGATCCCTCCCACAAGTCGCATGAAACCACACTTGGATTGATTTGGTGACACTGAATCAGGTCGCCGCCCTGAAGTGAAGTGCACTTTATTCTTCCATTTACATCTAATTTAAAATCACTTGTAGGCGTTTTGTCTATTCCTACTTGCTTGCTATTTGTTATGAACACTACATCGTTTTGATGATTATTTGTGCTTAAAATTAAAGTGTTAGTTTGGTATGAGGATAATCTATTTTGTCCTATTGTAATTTTTCTCTGAAAATAAAATGGCTTATCAGTGCCTGTCAAAAAATGATAAAAACCACTATTGGTAGAACCGATTTTCAAATCACTTAGTCCGCCTGTCCCCTTAACTGAGAGTAACCCTTGACACGATATATCAACTACATTTATTTTTTTAACAGGATAAAAAGCTCCATTAAAAGGGGTCTCCAAGTTAGCATTAGAAATATCACCTATTGTAAAGTTATTAGTAGATACCATAAGGCTAGCTGTTCCCGCTCCCGGAGTTATCACCGTTGCACCACCACCACCAATTAGTCCACTACCACCGGCGAGCGGCTGGATAAGTGCACCGCTACCACCGCCACTCGCTCTCCCACTGACGCTATGAAAATGTATAAAATTTTCCACATCTAAAGTGGAGCTGGTGTCTAATGCATCACTATGTATTTTAGTAGTAACAATTTGATCAGCATTAACTGCACCCGGTTGAATATCTGCTTCAGGTAGAGGACCACCTACATCTAGATATCCACTCCCGATACCAATATTTCCTTGAGCCGCTATTATATTACCACTGTTGACTGCAATTCCACCCGCTCCCAGGACCTGAACGCTCCCCCCTCCATCAATTCTTAAACCACCGCTGCTGTTTGAAGGGATTATTATATTGTCAATAGTGGCCTCTCCTATATCTACTGTTCCTGCTGTCAAATCTCCTATGAATCTGTTTGCTTTAAAGCGAGAAGCCTCCAATTGCTCGTACTCATCATTATAAATTAAGCTTTCAGTGAAGAGCGTGGAATAACCATCAGCATCGCTGTGCATCTGAAATGGTACTTTAAAGTTGGTCGGGCCGGTGCCGCTCCACCCGGCATGCTCCCTTATCTTAATTCTATCCGCCTTTGTTGCTGTATCCGCATTACCTTCTAATGCTCCTATGAATTTTGTTGCTTTTACATTTCCATTTACTTCTAATTTTTCACTCGCACTTGATTGACCTATCGCTACCTTTTGCGATGTAGTACCTATTTCAATAACAGCGCCGGTAAATGTTCCAGAAATCACATTTGTCTTCACACCCATTGTGGATGCAATTATAGAATATCCGTTTCCTGTTTGTCTAATATCTCCATTTATTGTTAAACCTGTAAGAGTTCCTACACTAGTAATATTTGGTTGAGCTGCGGTTGTTACTTTTCCCTCCAAATTTCCAGAAAACTTCCCGCCTGTCACAGTTACCGCCTTTGTAGAAGGATTATAAGTTAAGGCAGTTTCACCCAAGACAAGCCTGCCTGTATCTTCACCTTTACC
>TARA_B100001121_G_scaffold300396_1_pt1 | contig 12511 bp, 16 predicted proteins | sample TARA_B100001121 | Tara Oceans TARA_B100001121 (sample SAMEA2622817) | marine metagenome | biome: marine biome (ENVO:00000447); feature: surface water layer (ENVO:00002042); material: "saline water (ENVO:00002010), including plankton (ENVO:xxxxxxxx)" | depth 5 m
TGACATACTTGTTCCTTCCGTTATTGTCGTTAATAACAGGCTCTTTATAAATCTGTTCCTAAGCTTTTTAAGCTCAACTTTTATATTCCCCTGTCATATTATTATTATCCTTTGCGTTTTTGCAGTGCCTCTTGTAAAGCTTTCTTTACGAGTGCTTCAATTTGTTCCTTGGTTGGCTTTTTATCTTTTTTCATAGATTTTTCGATAGCCTTACCGCGCTTTTTCTCATAAGAAGAAAGTTTTCCATCATCATCTAAATCAGCTTTGTCAGGATTTTCTAATTCTTCCTCAAGTTCTTCTTCTTCACGAAGTCTGTCAGGGTCTTGACGTCGAACCCTGGGATCACCTTTGCGTTGTGCTGCGCCGCCTTCCTCAAGTTCTTCCTCTTCTTCAAGAGTTTTTCCAGGGGTTCTCGCCTTCTTAGCCTTGCGTTCTTTTTCTGCTTTCTCGGCGGCGGCTTGCTGTTGGGAAGGTGTGAGTGAATCCCTGTAATCTCCACCGGGACCATAATCAGAGGAAATTTCTTCAAGAGTCTCATCATCGTTTTCTGCGGCTTCATTTTTTTTCTTTTCGTCATCGCGCTTGCCAGCACAGTGTGCTTCATCAAGCTCTTCTTCCTCGTTAATTTCTTCTTCAACGGACTCTTCAACTGGCTCTTCGGTGTTTTCATCAACAGTTTCAGCAGTTGCTTCAACCTCTTCTTCTTGAACTTCACCGTTACCGTTGAACTCGTTAAACTCTTCGAGAGTGTTAAATTTAAAACCCCAAGCTTCCGAAAGAAGCTGAGTTAATTCTTTGTTTTTCCAATCTTTTGTAGACATCTTGTTATCTCCTTTTTGTAGATGTTCGTAATAAATAGTACCTTTGCAACTGTCTTCCCAGTCTCTAAAAACTATTGACGCTTGATAAGCTTGAATTTCCATTGTTCTCAGATGAGAATCCTTCTGTGCATATCCTTGTTCTCCGAGATCCGACGTGTTGTCAAATTGACCTTTACAGTTTTGTGTATGATGCATCAATTCATGAGATAAAGACCTCATAATATCTTTAGGATGACGCTTCCCAATATAAATGGTAATTGATTCATTTTGTGGATCGTAAAATCCAGTTTTTCCCATAGGGTTGTTAGCTTCATTGTTGTCGTTCTTTAAAAACAACCGTGGAACCCTATCAAAACCCATTTGCTTTTGTGCAAACGGCATAAACTGTTTAATAAGTGATTTTAAAATATCAACCATCTAAGAAAACTTCCTTTTGTTTATCAGAATACCAAATATACTCTAAATAGTTACCAAATGGGTCTTTTACATAAACTCCTATTGTTCCATCCCTATGTTCGACAACAGTTCCTTTTTCAGTTGGTAGATCTTCTTTGTTTTCAACTAAAATTCCAATATGAGCCCATGGGTAATGTTCCTTATCGATAAGCGCTATATTTGTGTTTTTTACAGTCAATCTAATATACTTCTCATCTCTAAATGTAACTTTTGCATTTAAATGTGAAATATACCATTCTTCTGCTTCTTCTAAATTATCTACTAATAATGCAATGTGATCAACTATTGACATTTTCTATTTTTACTCCTGTTTTAGATACTAATCTTAAGCTTAGTGAAAAGTGTTCTATTTCTTTTTTTGGCCCTTGTAGTGGAACGACTGTGGTTATTGAAACAAGCCTGTTTTGTCTTATTTCATTTCTTGTAGAAGTTATAATGCCATAATTGTGGTTCCAATCTTGTTGAACATCATCCCAAGTTGACCATTCTACAATATCGCCAATAGAAAATTTTTTTGATACAAGACTTCCAAAGCTTTTATCAGTGCTCATTGTAGGTAACCATCCAAGAACACACTCCTTCTAACAATAATTTTTTCATTGTATATTGTGCTTCATCAATGTTAAAAAAAGGACCTTCAGAAGCTACAGTGGCATTTTCTTTTTTAAAAACTAGAAACACTATTTTGTCACCATATTCTTCAGATATATACTTTCTATTTTTGCCGCCCATGCCATAAATAGCACAATTGTTACTATTTCAAACTATTATTAATACATATAAGTGCCAGCAGAGAAACTACGGTAATTTCAAAACCAAAAACAAGGTAAGCGCACCAACTGGCTGATATAAAAACAACACGCTTCCAAAAATTGTTATACTCAAATAACATTAGTCAAATCCAATTAACTCAATTTGTTCGTCTTCTATCAAGAGTATATCACCATTTATTGAATATATTAAAGTTTTACCATCAGAACTGTAATTTTCTTCTACAACATACACTGTTATCCCTCTTTCGACTTTTACAAAAGTTCTGTTATCAGTCAGTAAACAATACATAGGCCCATTTCCTTTGATAACATATGCTGGAATAAGTTCTTGAACAAAATCTTCAGTTTTGCCTGAAGTTTGTTCAACAATGCGTTTTAACCTTTCTGTAATGTGTTTTGGAATACTGCCCATATTGTAACTAGGGGCCGTATTCTCCAATAATTAAAGCGTTTTTTATCCGATGGATAAAACACGTATTTTATATATTAATGGAAGTAAAACTTATTAAATAATATCCATAGCCCAGGCTATAGCAAAGCCCATTAAAGACTGAACAACCATAAACATAGTCACAGCTTTTGTCCTAAAAGTTTTAAGTTCTTCGATATCACTTATAGCCTCTCTTAATTGTGGAGGTGATGCAACATCGTCCATTTTCTCTTTCCATACTTTTAAATCTTGAACTCTATCTTCTTTTGCTTTAAGTTCTGTAAGTTGATTTTTTACATCTTGTAATTCTGTGCGCAATCCTTCAATGCCGGATGCCATTGTTTCAAGTTGTTGTAATACTAATTTTGAATAGGTTTCCCATCCGTTATTATTAGACATGTTGTAGTCCTCCATGTGTAATTAGTTAGTGAAAATTAAGAATTTTATATTAATTTTCATCGACCACATTTTCGGCAATATCTTCGGCATACTTTACTTTTCTTGCTCTAATTTTTACTTTTGGATATTGACTAGACAAGGCTTCTACAGCATCAACATTCTTACCAGAGTCATCAAAAAATAAAACATCGGTTGCTCCGTTTTCAATTCTATTAGCGACCCAATCAGCTTTAGCTTGGGGGTCAGATGTAGCTAACAATTCAAATGTAATCTTGGAGGTGTCTAAACCTATACTCTCAAGATAATCTCTAATTGCTCCTTCAGCAGCAGGGTCTCTTGCAGTCAATATCGCAATTTCTCGACCCTCAATGCCTGCATTTAAAGCATTGCGGATTATATTGGTAATTTGTTTGATTTCTCTCGGGTTTATAACTTCATCAAATTCAGAAAAATCATATACGTAATTTGGATTAATTTTGTGAGTTGCGTATTCTCCAGGTGTCATTTCTATTTTCTCACCTGTATCTAACGTAATGTGAATATTTGAATCTGACTTTGCAATTGTATCATCAAAATCAAAAACGCGAAGTTTTGATTCGTTTAAATATTCTCGCCAATTTTCAAGTAGGAGTTTCATCGTCTTTTCCAATATTTGAGCGTTCTTGCCAGTCTGCAGAAACAGAATCCTCTTCTATTGGCCCGCCTTTTGCCCATGTTCGACAAGCTCTAGCAGAGTGACATTTAAAGTGATGCATCCAACAATACCCTAATATGCCATCTTCGTCAGATGTTTCACCAGGCATACATTCTAACATCCTTGGTGAAATGTCAAATGCCACACAATTACCGCAAACAGATTTTTTTGCAGCTTCTTCGGTTGTGTTCCAATACTCCGCAATATTTTTCCAATAATCGGCCGGCTCTGTAACATTTAATGGTCCGTATTGAATATGTTCAGCATGGATCGCTGAGTCTCTGTTTTTGGTGTTTAGTTTCAAATCTTGAGTGGCTGGTGGGCATATTAGTCCCTTTGTTTTTTTAATAAGTATTTTTATATCTTCATTTAAATACTTTCGCCAATTTTCAAGTAAAAGTTTCATTTTATTTCTTCTACAGTTTTTTCCATGTGGTCATCAAAATCAGTTCTAATCCATACCATTGAATTAAATTGTGCTCTTTTTCTTTCTAAAACCAAAGAGCCTTGAGGTTTTACAAGTGTTCCATCAACTTCGACACCTTCAAAATCGATTTCTGTTTTTTGTTTGTAAATAACTTTTGGTTCTTCTTCGGGTTCGTTTGCAAGAGCAATACCCAAGATTAAAAATAATAAATGCATATCTTAAATAGTAACAATCTCTGTAAGATTACAATAAACTATCAATTACAGAGCGAACATAAGCTTCATCAAAACCAACAGCACCGCTATAAATTTTTAATTCTTTGTCAATAAACACATATGTTGGAAATCCACCAACAAGATACCCAGTTTCCCCCGTTTGATCCATAACACTTCTGTCGGCATACAAAACGGGCGCTGTAGTGATCCCATGACTACTAACCCATTCTAAAATTTCTGTCTCTGTGGGTGGTTCTCCTGTGGCACCATCAACCAAAACAGTTACAAACTGTAATTTGTTACCATAGTCGTTTTGAATGCCCTGAGTATATTGACCTGCCCACTGACATGGACCACACCAGACAGTTGAAAAATCAAGAACTATAACTTTACCTTCTTGTTTATATAATTGCCATACGTTCATGTTTTGATCGTAAAAAATCATATTACAAACAGATGAACCAATTGTTTTTTGATCACAGTCGGGTGTATCAATAATTCCAAATTCCGTTGGGACCTCTTCTGCAGTCGCTGGACCCGAATCTAATGGTTGTGTTTCTAATTTTGCTGGATTGCAAGAATTAAGCATTATTAAAGATGCTAATAATATATTTTTCATATTTGTTTTCCTATTTTATTGGTGAGGTAATATTTTGGCGGGTGCAATGCATTCCCAATCATCACCACTGTCTCCACTGCTTGAGTCAATGTTTGCTTGGGACCAAGTTTCCCCATCATCAGTGCTATAAAATATACGACCTCTTAAATTGCAAACCACCCAGTTCCCAATTCCATCAGTCGCAACATCACCCACTGCACCCCCTATTGAATTTGAACCCCAGGTATCTGTGGTAAGTGTCCAAGATGTACCATTAGTGGAGCGTAGCATTTTGCCTCCCGCAACAACAATGTAAACACCATTTCCTGCTGCTGCACCTATTTCTACATTTCCAACTTCGTCAGAAGAAACACTCCAGGTGTTTAAATCTGTAGACGTTGCAGCAAACCCGCCACCACCTGCTGGAGGGCTGACTTCTGAATATGCTATCAACCACCTGCTTCGATGATAAACTACTGCTTTTATAGTTCTACCGTCATTAAAATCTTTTGCTAAAGTCCAAGTATTTCCATCATCGACAGATTTATAAAGGCGATCTCTTTGTCCAAATACCCAAGTCGATACACCATCACACGCTATAGAAATAATATCGCTTGTCGATATATCAGTAAGACTACTAATATCAACAGCACTGAAATTAATACCGTCCGTCGAAACCTGGAGATATTTCCAGCTTTGACCGCCTTCTCCTTGCATTTTTCCGCACAAAATCCACTTTCCAGTTCTAGAATTAAAAGCACCGCCGCGCAAACCATCAGAACTCGCAGCATTAATAACAGTCCAGTCTCCACTATTGGTTGGAGGATCAGCAGTAGAAGAAGCTATGATTTCTTCTGAATTATCATCTGTACACATCAACCAGGTTCGATTGCCATCAGAATTTCTGCCATATACTACCCACCTTATTCTTTCGCCTCCATCAGTCGGACCTGAATAACTTGTCCAATTAGAATTCCAATCATTTCCTTGGGCGTATGCAATTGTTGTAGAGCGAGAACCAGCTAGCCATGCACTGGATGAAATGGGTGGTCTATTATTAGCATTAATGCTTTCTACCAAATCAATTGGAGTTCCGTTAACGAACGCTATACTACTAGCGCTAATTTCTGAAACAGTATCAAAATCTGGCATTAGACCACCACCAAATAATCAGGACTTGGGTTAAAATATATAACATTCCCAGTCGTTGTACATGTTCCGACAACACGAACTGATTGTCCACTACCAGAAGGTCTAATAGTAGTCAATTGTCCACTGCCTGAAAGATATACAGTGGCGCCTGTTGTGAAACCACCTACAAGTTGTGTATTGTAATCAAAAAATCCACGAATCAACATACCATCAACAGATGGTGAGGTTCCGAGCGCTGTTGCTAACATTCCTAAGCCACCAGACGCAGGAACAGAAATATCAACTTCATCCCAATTTCCATTGCTGTGTAGGTAATAAGTTTTTCCCTGAATCGTTGTGCCGGCGCCAAATTTAACAACTTCACCGCCACCAGTATCGTTTGCTAATATTGTAGGGTTATGGTGAACATCAAGAGCAGTTTTAGGATCTAAATTAAGAATTCCAACTGCACCTGAGCCTTTTACTTCCAAAAGAGAGCCGTGGAGATCAGACTTAGCTGATATAAGCGTTTCAGTACCAGAGCCAGTGACATTTATTAATCCTCCAAAATGAGCACCGCCTACAGTAATGGCACCAGAACCAGAAACACCTAACGCAATACGACCACCACTAGCATCAGTTCCTTGCATGAGTGCTAAAATTTTATTGTTGGTGTCGGATGGTCTAATTGCTAGCATACCATCCTGTGGACCGCTACCTGCCCGATCGCCAATTGCTATAGATGGATTAGCCCCGGTAACATGAATACCAACAGAACTGGTGATTCTTTGTGCACTGACATCACCAGTTACTGATAGCACTGAGCTATCAAATGTTAGATTCGACTCACCTTGAACAGTTGAAGTATCAACAGATGTTATAATTCTAGTAGCACCTGCACTGTTGTAATTTGTAATGGGACCTGCGCTAATTCCATTCAAATTAGAACCATCGCCATAAAATGCAGATGCAGAAATATTAACACTAGCACTAATATCTCCTGTGACTGATAATGCATGATCAGGTGCAATTGTATCACTTCCTATTCTAGTGTCGGGGGTGAAAAACAACTTATTATCGTCATTATCAAATCGAATTGCATTGGTACCACCCGATTTTCGTACTCTAAATGCGTTTACATCTTCAGGTACATTAAAGTAAACTCTGCTACCTACGCCGGCACCGCCATCAACTGTTAATACTCCTGATACTATAAGTTCTGTTCCATCAAATGTAAGGTTAGATTCACCTTGTACGCTTGTGGTATCAACAGATGTAATAATGCGGGTGGCGCCAGTCTCGCCGTATGCTGTAATAGCAGCCGAAGGTAGCCCAGTTAATGAAGAACCGTCTCCAAAAAATTTACCATAAACTTGCGAGGCTGAAACAAACACAGATGCTGATAAGCTAGCTCCAAAAAACGCAGATGCAGAAACGTGTGACGAAGCAGTTAGCTCATTAGTTCTAATTAATGAAGCTGTTAATTGGTTGTCAGCATAAACTTTTCCAGTTGATTCCACTCTAAAAACTTGTGAGTCGGAATTATTTCTTACCTCAAATTTTGTGTCTCCAGCATCATCACCTAGACGAATTCTAACAGCTTTATCCACTTCATCGTTTCTAATATACAAGTTTCCACCAGTAGCTTTAATTTGTGGATTTCCAGACGTTGTATTATTTAAGGATAATTTACCATCCCCACCTTGTATAACTGATCCTGAAATTCCTAGAGAAGCAGAAATTTGTCCGGTGGCAGATAATTTAGAACCATCAAATGTAAGGTTAGATTCACCCTGAACAGTGGTAGAATTAACTGAAGTGATAATTCTATTGTTGCTTGAGCTATTGTACGTGGTGATTGCCGCCGATGGAAGCCCAGTTAGCCCAGAACCATCACCATGAAAAGAGGAAGCTGAAACCGGACCAGAGGCTGATACATGGTTGTTGTTTATCTCTAAACGATATGTTCCTCCGGTTTTTAACTTTATGCTATCATCGTCAAAATCAATTTGAGTTTCATTCGGATCTCCCTCATATTGAATATCACCAGTATGTTGTGGACCTTTTTGATTGTTATATGCCATTTATAAAACCTCTTATTATTTATATTTTTTGACTAACCCCTCAGACAACAAAGTGTTATTTACGTGGATCTCGCCATATTCTCCAATAAGTAGTACCCCAAGACATCTTCCATACTTACCGATCCCTTCAGACATTAAAATAAAATTACCATTTACTGTGTATAGAAGCTCTTGCAAGCGAGCTTTGGCGGCAAGTCCTTGGTTTTTCTCGTGCAAGTTTTTTGTACGTGTTTCAGGGGCATTAATGCCGTATAAACGAATTCTTTTTTTAACCCATATATCAAAACCTAAATCAATCATGGCATCAACTGTGTCGCCATCAATAACTTCTATTAGTTTTGCATTGTATTCATTTTTCATTTTGACAAGCCTCTGCGTCCGTAGCCGCCGCGCTGCCAAATATGGTTCATAATATGTCCGGTAACAGAATTGTCTTTAAAACCTAAAGCATGTCCTATTTCATGTTCTAAAACTCTTGGCTTGTTTTCCCACCCAACCTTAATTTCTATTTTCGCTTTAAAAACTTCTCCAGTATCGGTTCTCCACCAAGTTTTTGTAGTGCCAAGATGATCACCAAAATCAAAACCTTGACTTGGAATATCAATCATAATAGTTCCATATGGAGGTTCGCCCGTTACGCAAGGTAAATAATCTCGCGAGGCTCTCATAACAATTCCAAAATCATGATTTAAAGATTTCCAAAATTCTGTAGCACGATCAATTCTTAAGTTTGTAACTCGTGAATCACTACAAACAATAATATCAGGTTTCATTTCCCATGTTGGTTTTGTAGCAAACAAGTTTGTTACAAGCAACAATGCCATACCGACACAATATCCCACAAGGCGCCCTCCTTGATCGTTATATTAGTATCTAGTGTTAGTTAGAAAGAAAACGCTTCCAAGTCTTAACTAAGTATTCATTTAATCCCGCGGTGGCTGGACTTTCTTGTTCTGGCCATTGTCCTGAGTTGATTGTGGCTGCTATTTGTGCTAAAGTCTTATTGAATACCACAGTAAGGTTATCTTCATCGTCCATATCGCCCTCTACAAGCTCTTTAAAAAGAGTAACCATCTCATCGGGTTCGTCACGGTTTACTGAGAAGGTAACGGTAACTCTGAGTTCTCCTTCAACATATTTATTTGCAAAAGCTTTCATTGATAAAAAGTAATCTGTATTTACTGTTTGTTGCGGTTCTTGTAACAAATTACGACGTAACTGAATTTTATAATCGCGAGAATTCAAAATGTCTTTTAAAACATCTTCATTCATTTTAAATTCTTCAACATCATAGTCAAACGAGTATGACGCGTATGTTTCATAACTATCTTCATAATCTCCGTCAGTTTCTACATCCCACTCATATGAAGAAACTTCACCGTTTTCAACATCTACAGCAAAGTTTATGTATTCGCCACCTTGTATAAATCCTTCGCGTGCAAAATAATTTGTAAGTATTTCTTTGAAGGCATCGCGCTTGTCATCTATAATAGTATCGACTGCTGCACAAAACTCTTCATACTCTTCGTCTAATGCAAGAAAACGGCCTCCTAACTCTGGGTGTTCTGGCTCTACATCACAATGCCATACAATCAAATCTTCGCCGCGGCGATTACGTGTTCTTTGCAGATAAGCACCATCAGTCTTTAACAAGTCGCCATATATCTCGTTAATTACATCTGGAGAATACATTACAGCACGATTAACAGCATTTGGTAAACTATTCCAATCACTTGCCTCCCATTCAATTTGAATTTTTGCTCCTACGGCGATATAAACACCACCATCACCGTCGTCTTCTACATTATACTCAACCTCACATGCCGCCATATGGTTGTTCCAATAATCTGTTCTTCCGCTGCAATAATTTTCGTATTGCTGAACAATATCACCAATTAAATCAGCATCTAAATTATCTTCAGTGTCTGTGTTTTGTTTCATATTGCCGCTAACGAGAGCTTCTGGACCTAATAATTGTCTCATCAACTTTTCACGACCAGCAGCATTTGCAGTATCTTCGTAAGAACCACCAAAAATCATAAACCTATTGAGATCAATAATATTATTATCATTTTTAGGCATGTTTTCAATTACTTCTTTTTGATTTTGTCTAGCCCAATCAGTAACTCTATTTAAAATTCCTGGAATACCTGCGCCATAAATACGAGTTTCTGGCATACCAACGTCTATACCGTCATCATAACGTTTGGGAGCGTCTGTATCATAGTATCTTACGTGCCTAATGCGTGAACGAGAAATAGGCTCTATAGTTCCTGCATATTGACGCTTATCATCATAGAATATTTCACCATCTTGCATTTCCTCTTCAATTTCATCCATGGACATATCACTTCGCCCACTCCACTTAACAATATCTTCGGTTTCCACCACATATGCTACCGCTCCGTGGCCCTGAGCCTCAGCTACAGCGCATTTATAGTAAGATTGATAGGCACTTGTGCGACTTGCGGGTGAATGACATGATGTAATGTTGTCAAAATCACTCATTCTTAGCACATCAATAGGATGACGAGTAATAATAATAGAATATTTGTCATTTGTAATATTTTTTATCTCATTTTTAATATATCCGGCATTTTGTTGCCAATATTTGGCTGATTTGGGCATTTTAGTAACTTTTCCGGCTTGAGCATCCTCATATCCACCATAATACTTGCTTAAAAAACCCATCGATGCAGTTCCGGCGTATAATTCGAGACCATTCATGATTTGGTAGAGTCGTTTAAGCTGCTCGGTTGTAAGAGCCTTTTGTATCTGTCCTACAGAAAAATTTACACTCCAAGAAGCCGAATTAGGTTTTTCATAAACGTGTTTAGCAACTATTTGCCGCATTTCTTTGAAATCTCGCAACAATTTGTCTAATTTCATGAAATATTTGCCAATTTTCATCTGAAATTTCTTATTTACCTTCTTTTGTGGTGTACCATAGTCTGATAGTGAGCTTACAAAGTTCTCATCGTTCTCGATGGAGTTCTCTGTCCATTCTCTTTGGGCTGAAACAATGCCTTTTTCCCAATCGACTTGTAATTCAAATTCCTGATCTAACATTTTGGCAAACTGGCCAAGTTCAGACTCAGTATCCATTGTTGGAAACGGTATAATGGTGCGCATATTGCCATTAAAAAGGTTATTTAGCGGTAAATTTGCTGGTTCAAGTTCATCTAAGACATCTTCAAGCACACGCATTTCGTCTTCGGTGATTTCACGAAGCACTTTTTCTTCATAAAGTTCAATTTCTTCGTTTTTACGCTTCTTGCGCTTCTTTTTCTTGGACTTTTTGACACAATTCGGATACATTTTTCCGAACATCTTCTTCATGCCCTTTTTTTCATAGCCTTTCCAGCATTTTTCTTGCAAATTTGCCAATAATTCAGTAGTATTGGCTAAAATTTGTTCATCAGTAGCCATTTTTCACTTACCTTTGCGAGAATATTTACCTGAACATTTCCATTTTTGTCTAGAAAGACACAATGGCGTCCCTCTATCTTTGCCAGAGCAATCTTTTCCGTGAGATTTCATATCTCCATACGATCTAGCACAATATGCATTGCCTTTTCCAGTCCCAGGCTTAATTCTTGCACCCCCGCCTTTAGCTTTTCCAGCTTGACCATACGAAACACACTTACCCTTTACTCTTCTAGCAAATTTTTTACCCTTAGATGGCTTGCAAGCTTTTTTCTTTTTCTTTTTTTCTAAAAGTTCATCATCTTCTTCAATCAACCCGTAATAAAGTGATTCTTCAAGGTAATTTTCGAGTTCTTCTTCCATATATGATTTATTCTTTACAACTGCAAAAGGATCAAGTTCTTCTGTTTCATCTTTTTCACTTTCATCCATGCCTCCACCTTCAATTTTTTTCAATAATGCAGCCATTAGCGGTGTTCCGATAGCCAAACCAGCAAGCATAGGTGACATTTTTACCAATACATTATAAACAGTTATGAGGTTTTCCAGTGTAAGGTTCTCAACACCTTCTTTCATTCCATCTTTGTTTTTTAAGAGAGGAAGTAAGCCTGCAACTGTTGAAGCAACATCATCAACCTCTTCTTTATTCGCCTTTGGGCCTAAAAGATCCATAAAGAGCTGGACTAATTCGCCCCTCATTTCAGTTTCAAAACCAGGGATACCGCCGGCACCTGCCTGAGCCATTTTTTGAGCTAGCTGTGCTCGTGGATCCATGCTTGGATTTTCTTTTAATTGAGAAATTTCTTCTAAAATAAGCTGTTTAAGTAAATTGCTGTCAAGTTTTGTTGTCATCCTTTTTTTCCTTTCTTAGATTTTTTGCCCCACTTGCCTCTTTTACCGCATGCTCCTGGGGTGGGGCGACACGAAGGATATTTTGAACGCTTTTCTCCGCCTGATCTTCCGCATGCAGAGCACTTTTTACGTCCTGTTTTCTTGTCTTTGCGGCATGTGTTACAATCAACCCAGCCGCTTTTCTTGCCTTTGGCTCCTTTTCGCC
>TARA_B100001121_G_scaffold170030_1_pt1 | contig 12489 bp, 10 predicted proteins | sample TARA_B100001121 | Tara Oceans TARA_B100001121 (sample SAMEA2622817) | marine metagenome | biome: marine biome (ENVO:00000447); feature: surface water layer (ENVO:00002042); material: "saline water (ENVO:00002010), including plankton (ENVO:xxxxxxxx)" | depth 5 m
ACAGACTGTACCAAAGTTTTTTTGGCCACATAAAAGTTTTGTAATAAAATCCTGCTGGAATAACTGGTGAAATAAAATTATTTATACCACCTACATCAAACTCTACACTTGGCCAACAATTTTGGCTTGAGGCATCTAAACCCTCATATATCTCTTGTTCTGTAGCTCTAACATTTGGTTCAGTGAATGAGCCATTTCCACCAATTTGTACTATTGCGTTAGGTTCTTCAGATCCACATGTCATTATTCCTCTTGGACGATGATATTTAAAGCTTCTTCCAACTAAGTGAATTCCATTGGATAAAAGAGCAGAGGCTAATGTATCTCCTTTGTATCCAAAATACTTCTTACCGTTATATTTAAAAGATATTCTATTTGTTTTATCTAAGAACTTTGTTTCTAATGATCTAAAATTTTCTGACATATTAACTTCTTGGAGGTTTTTCTCCCATTTTATATACTGCATGGATTTTATCATTTGATGTATCTCTGATTACATTAAACCATTTCCTGCATCCATGAGCATGGTTCCATCTTTCAAACTGCACACCCTTAATATTCTTTCTCATAAATAAAAAATCTGCCCATTCATCGTCACTCAATTCAGTAGGTTGTTTAGGTCTAACTATATGAGCTTCACCGCCAGCAGAAAATTCGCTTTGGTCTCTTTCACCACAAAATGGACAAGTTATAATAAACATTAATGTGCTACTGCAGCTGCGCCATGTTCATCTACAAGATCGCCACTTACAAATCTATTTATATTGAAAGCAGCATTTAATTTATGAGGTTCATCGTTTGCAATTGTGTGAGCAAACAAGTCTCCTGAACCAGGAGTTGCCTTGAATCCACCTGTACCCCAACCACAATTAAAATATAAGCCTTTAATACTAGTTTTACTTATTATCGGGCTCGCATCTGGACAAATATCAACAATTCCTCCCCATTGTCTAAGCATTTTCATTCTACTGAATATTGGATAAAGTTCTAAAATTGCTTTAAGAGTTCCTTCGACAACATCATGACTCCCTCTTTGTGTGTAAGAGACATAAGCATCAGTACCCGCTCCAATAACTAATTCTCCTTTATCAGATTGGCTCACATAAGCGTGAACCGCATTAGACATTACAACAGTATCTATTATTGGTTTTACTGGCTCAGAAACTAATGCTTGCAAAGGTTTACTTTCTAAAGGTAGCCTCAAACCAGCCATGTTTGCTATCACACTAGAATGACCAGCAGCTACTACACCAATTTTTTTTGTTTTAATATATCCTTTTGTTGTCTCTATACCTTCAACGGTATCACCATTTCTTTTAATTCCTTTAACTTCGCAGTTTTGAATTATATCAACACCCATTGAGTCTGCACCTCTAGCATATCCCCACGCAACAGCATCGTGTCTAGCTGTACCTGCTCTTCTTTGAAGTGTTCCTCCAAGAACAGGATATCTTATATTTTGCGAAGTATTGATTATAGGACAAAATTTTTTGACTTCATTGGTTGATAACCAAACTGCATCAATTCCATTTAATCTATTTGCATGTGTTCGTCTTTTTAAATCTCTAACATCTTGAAGATTATGAGCAAGATTCATCACTCCTCTTTGACTAAACATTATATTATAATTTAATTCTTGTGATAAATTTTCCCAGATCTTTAAAGCATGGTCATATAGGCCTGCACTTGCATCCCAGAGATAATTTGATCTAATAATTGTTGTATTTCTTCCTGTATTTCCTCCACCAATCCAACCTTTTTCAACTACAGCAATGTTTTTCATTTTATGTTTCTTTGCTAAATAAAAAGCTGTTGCTAAACCATGACCTCCGCCACCGATGATTATTACATCATATTCTTTTTTGGGTTCAGGATCTCTCCAAGCACGTTGCCAATTCTCGTGATAAGACAAAGAGTTTTTTAATAAAGAAAATATTGAATATGTCATAATTTTAGAATATTTTTAGTGTATATATTTCATTTTTTAATCAATTCAATGGAACAAAATAAATCATTAAAAGATAAGAATTTAAAGCACTTTTTTATTAAGCTTTTTTCAATAGTTTTATCAATAATAATCATTTTAAATGTAGCCTATAATTTACTATTAAGTGAAAGACTAGAAAAAGTCGATAAACTTTTGTTAATGGGTAAAGATGACCTAGAGTTTAAAATCAGAAAAGAACTTAACAATGCTATTGAGAAAGATGAACTTATCCCCAGAGAAGACCGTGAATTATTAATTAGATTTATTGATAAAATAAAATCTGAACTAGAAGAAGTTAGAAAATAAAATAATTAATTTAATGATTCTAAATAAATATAAAAATGTACTGGAATTTTTTATTTTATTCATTTTCGTTCTATACGCTTATTATAGTTCAATAATTTCAGGAATTTCATGGGATGAATTTTTTGTATTTAATAGAGGAGAGGAGAGACTAAAGTACCTTTTCTCATTTGGAAATTCAAAAATAACATATGATCAAAACGAATTCTTTCCAGGATTAAATGACTCATTAGCGGTATTTTTTACACAACTTTTTCCTAGAAATTTTGAATATGTTTCATTACACATTTTTAATACATCAGTATCTATGCTGACGCTATTTGGAACCTATCAATTGTTTAAGTTTTTGCTAAATAAAAGAATTTCAAAAATAATTTTTTTAATTTTATTTTTTAACCCAATCTTTTTTTCCCATATGGCTATAAATTCAAAAGATACATTAATATCGTTTTCATTTGTGTGGTTATTATTATATTTTCTTAAATATCTTAAACATCAAGGTGACAAATTTAAAAGTAAGAAAATTATTTATGCTTTATTATTATTTTTTACTATTGGAATTGGAACTAGATTTCACTTTGTGTCTCTATTAATTCTTTTTATACCATTTCTTTTGAATAATATTTATTTCGAAAAAAAAAAACTATTAATAAAGAAACTTTTTTTAAATATATTTTCAGTAACAATTATTTCATTTTTTATAGTGGTATTATTTTGGCCACATACTCATTCAAATATTTTTTTTGAACCTTTTAATTATTTCTTTGAATCTTTAAATTTGAGAACTGGACCTCCAATTGTTTTTTATAACAATGAAGTTATAGATACGATGAAGGTTCCAACATTTTTTTATTTTGATAATTTAATTTTTAGATCACCTGAGTTTGTCATTTTTTTATATTTAATTTTTTTTATTTTTATTTTATTTGATTTTAATTATTTCAAGAATAAATATAAAAATATAAATTTGGTATTAATTTCAATTTTTTTTATTATTTTATATCCATTTTTAATTATTACTTTTATGAAAATTCCACAATATGATGGTATTAGGTATTTTTTATTCATTCTCCCATTCTTTTCTGTAGTACCATCTTTTGCTTTATTATATGCAATTGATAATTTTAATAAATTTTATTTAAAAATTTCATCACTAGTTATCGTTTTTTTATTTTTTTATTATTTATTTTATTTTTTTACATTTAATCCATATCAATATTCTTATGTAAGTCATTTATTTTTAGATAAAGATAAAATTGCAAATAAATTTGAAAATGACTATTGGGGTATATCGATTCAAGAATTAATAAAAAAAGCTGTAAATGAAAATTATTTAAAAAAAAATAAACCCATACTTATTGGAGTTTGTGGATTTAACGTAGATATTGCTAAATTTGAGTTGAATAAATATAAAAATCTAAATTATAAAATTACATCATATGAAGATAGTGATGTTGATTTTATTATTGCAAATAATAGAGCTCATTTTAGATCAACAAAAAATGATCAGTCCAAATGGTACTCTTGTTATAAAAAATTATCCGGTTTTGATTATATGAGTTTATCTAAAGGAAAAATTGACCTATCTAGGATCTATAAAATAAAAAATTAATGATTTTGTCGTAAATTGTTAATCATTAATTCATTCCATATATAAGATCCATATTCTTTATTTCCTAAAAGGTATTCATTATAAGCAGAGTAGAAAAAGTTTTTATTTTCTAAAAAACTTTCATCAATATTTGATTGAATTAACTCTTTATCATTAATAATTAAATCTTTATGAAGAGCAAATCCATGCTTTGGTTGATTAAATATTCTTTTGTCTAGTGTTTTTGAATATTTCTCTTTTATAAATTTTTTTTTATTAAAAATTGAATATAATTTATTTACTTCAAGATTGAGACTAAAATTAATAATATTTTTGCTTAAAAAAGGTGATCTGTTTTCTACAGAATTGTACATACTAGCTTGATCTATTTTATTAAGAACCATGGGTAAATACAGTTTATAATAGTAATATTGTGCTTGTCTCATTAATTCTATATTTGAACTAAATATCGTTTCAGTTTCAGAAAAAACCTCATTCAATTTGAAATCATTATAAAATAATTCATTGAGTTTTTTTAAATTTAAACACGACATCCATAAAGGTAGGAAATATTTATTTTCATAATTTAATGGCTGAAAAAATTTTTTAATCTTAAACTTATTTGTAATATAATCTTCATTATCAATTTTAAAGTCGGTTATTTTAATGAAAATATTATTTAGAAAATTTGGAATTATTTTTTTAATTTTATCTGCTATATAAAACGCGTCAAAAGTTATATAACCAAAAAAACTTTCATCTCCACCATCACCTCCTATTGAGACATTTGATATTTTTTTAATTTGATTAAACAATATATATGATGGTAATATTGAACTATCACCAATTGGATCTGTAATTTTTTTTGTAAAATCTTTAAAATATTCAATTATTTTCTCTTTGTCTAAAACATATATATTTTTGTTTTGTATATTTGTAATCTCATCAACAAACCTTGACTCATCAAATGATTTATTTTCATATCCTATTGTAAAAGTTGATATATTTGATTTTTTAGATAGTGATTTAAAAATTAATTGTGAATCTACTCCACCACTTAGTGTTAAGACCGGACTATTGTCTGATATACAATGATTTTCTATAATATTATCAAATTGATTTAAAAATAGATTTTCATTAATATTTTTAAAGAAAAGATTGTTATCTGCACCATCTAAAATGTTCCAATAAATTTTTTTTTTTATATTTAAAGTTTTTACATCGATTTCCAAAAATGAACCAGGTTCTAGTTGATATATATCTTCATAAATGGTTAAAGGTGCGGGTATATGCGAATAAGAAAAATATTTTTTTAGACTGAGTTCTTTTATTCTTTTTTTAATTTTTTTATCTACTAGGATACCTTTTAACTGACTGGAAAATAATAAATAATTTTTATTTACTGTATAATATAAAGGTTTTTGACCTATATAATCTCGAGATAAATAGCATTTTTTTTCTTTAATATCATATATTGCAATTGCCCACATGCCATCAAAGTAATTAAAGCATTTGGTACCAAAGTACATAAAAGAATTTACTATAACTTCAGTATCACAATCTGTTTTAAAGTTAATATTTTTTGAAATCAAATATTCTTTAATTTCTTTAAAATTATAAATGCATCCATTATAAACTATTACGTACCTCCCATCTTCTGATAACATAGGCTGAGAACCATTTTCTACATCAATAACTGCTAGTCGATTATTGCCAATTGAAATTAAATTAGCATCTGAATAAAAATCCTGTTTGTCAGGGCCGCGAAAGATTTGAGTTCTTGATATTTCCTTTATTAAATTCAAATCTGACTTACCAACGATACCAAATATTGCGCACATGAAAATATTAGTATATCATTTTTATTATGAATTATACTTTAATTATCCCCTTTTATAACGAAGAACAGAACATCTTTTTTTTGTTAGAAAAAATTGAAAAAAATTTAATTAACCTACAAAATGAAAATCGTATATTTCAATTAATATTAATTGACGATGGATCTAGTGACAAAACATATGAAAAATTAAAAAACTTTAGTTTTAAAATTAAAAATGTAATTATCTATAAACATAAAAAAAATTTATCACAATCTGCATCTATTCTTCTGGGAATAGTTAATTCTAAGTATGAGAATATAATTACAATAGACGGGGATGGTCAAAACGATCCTGAAGATATAGAAAAATTAATAACAGAATTCGAAAAAGGATCTGATATGGTTATAGGATGGCGCAAAAATAGAAAAGATAACTTTTTTAATAAGAAAATCCCAAGCTATGTGGCTAATTTTTTTGTAAGACTTTTCTCAAAATCAAAAATTCACGACCACGGGTGTGCTCTTAAAGTATTTAAAAAAAATAAAATGGATGATTTTACGAATTGGGGTGATTTCCATAGATTATTAGCAGCACGATTTTCATATAACGGTTATTCAGTTAAAGAAATACCTGTAAATCATTTTGAAAGAAAATATGGATCGTCAAATTATGGATTTTCAAGAGTTTTATATGTTATTTTAGATATTATTTATTTAAAATTTTTTAAAAACTACAAAACACAGTCAATTTATTTTTTTGGAATGTTTAGTTTTTTTGCTTTTTCTTTATCAGCACTATGCTTACTCTATATGTTATACTTAAAATATTTTTCTAATACTTCATTTATTCAAACGCCACTTCCAATTTTATCAGTCTTCTTTTTTAGCATATCTATAATTATTCTTTTTATTGGATTTCTATCGCAATTAATAATAAATCAAGGCACAACTACAAAAAATTTTGATAATAATGTTGAGGAAAAAATTGAAATAAATTGATATTAGTATAATTATTTCATTTATTGTGGAAGGATGGGTGAGCTGGTTTAAACCAGCGGTTTGCTAAACCGCCGTACGCTTGAAAAGGTGTACCGAGGGTTCGAATCCCTCTCCTTCCGCCACATTTTTAGTATAGCGGTTTGTTTTTAAAAAAGTCTAAAAGGAGAATTGGTTTTTGTTCTAAAATATATCTGTAAACATTGTAATTTTCCAAAACTCTTTGCACATAATTTCTAGTTTCTTCAAATCTAATAAGTTCAATCCAATTAACATAATCAATTTGATTCTTTTGTGGATTTTTATTTATCTTTTTCCAATATCTTACTCTTTTAGGACCAGCATTGTACGCAGCTATAGCAAAAGGGTAGGCACCATCGTATTCTAAAATTAATCCAGCAATATAATGAGAACCAAGATTAATATTGTATTCAGGATCAGTAGTTAATCTAGATTTTGAATATGGAAGTTTAGCTTGTTTAGCAACAACTTTTGCCGTGTATGGCATTAGTTGCATTAAACCTTTTGCTCCTGCCCAACTGTTAGCACTTAAATCAAATTCACTTTCTTGTCTAATAATGGATAAAATAAAAGCTGTTTCAGGAATTTTTCTTCCATTAATATATTTAGGAGTACTTATTATTGGATAATTGTATTTATTATGAAATCTATGTTCATAGGATGCTATTTTTGAAATCTGTATTGCAAAATCATATCTTCCAATTTCCGTTGCTAACTTAGCTGCAAGTATTTCTGTCCCTGCTGTTATATTGTCTAAAGCAATATGTCTTAAAATATGTTTAGTGTATTTGTCTTTATCTAATTCATCAAGTAGATAAATAATTTTTACTAGTTCACTTGAATTGAACTTTTCTATAGTGCTTTTATCTACTTCCATTAAATTATCTAACTCAAACATTTTATTCGGATAAACTTCCATATGAGATAATTGACCATAGTATGTTGTTAAATATTTAGATCCTTTCTTAAACCATTCATCTGATTTCTCTTTATTACCTAACTTTTTATAGGTTCTCCCTAACCAATACGCACCTCTAGATAAACTTATTGGATATGAGACATTGTTAATAAAATTTAAAAAATGTTCCTCTGCTAGAATAGGATTATCTAAAAAACTTAAAGCAATCCAACCGCTCATCCATTCAGCTTCAGCATATTCTGGCCCCTCCGATAGTGCATGTTTGCTTGAAATTTTATAAGCTAACTCAAATTTTTTTTTATAAATTAACGATCTTGAAATAATTTCTCTCTCTTTCCACCACTTATCAGGTCTGACTAAATATTTATTTGTATTTTTTATTTTAGTCAGAATTTCTACAGAACTATCAACTCTCCCTCTTTTTCTTCTCCATTTTAATCTATCATAATTTAATCCTGGGTCGTTTTTATATTTATTTGGAACTTTGCTAATTGCCTGATCAACACCATAAGATCTACTCATTAATAGCTGTCTAGCTGTATAAAGCAATTGTTCCTCCTTTGGTAAATATCTTAGCATTCTTTTTAAATCCCAATTTTTTCCCTCCCATGCAAGGTGATCTGCTCTTTTAATATAGTCTTCAGTATTCAAATATTTTTTGAAACGTTTGCGGAAATGTTTTAAATCTCCTTTTGTTAAATCTGCTGTTATCCATCCAGATTTTATTAATTGTTTACCTTTTTCAGCTTGTCCCGACTTGACTAAGCTTTCACCCAGTAGCATTGTTCCATAACCACTCAAAGGTTTATTGTCTTGAAATAAATTAATTATTTGTTTATGTGAAATTTTGTCAGACCCTAATTTATGTTCAGCTAAATATTTAATTCTATTTATTCTTGGATAATTGAAATTGTTTTTAATAAAATTATTATATTCATTAAATGTTGCCTTATTGCCTGTGGTTAATAAGTGTTTCCATTGAATAAAACTATATATTGATTTGTCCTTCGATTTCCATGATACTTTTAAAGCGTCATACCATTTTGATTGTTCCATCAGCTTTATTGCTTTTTTTGCTTTTATGACATCTTTCTCGGAGTAATATTTAGATTTTTTAGGAGGTTTTATTTTTGTAACAATTACAGGTTTTTGTTGAGGAATGATTACACCATCTTGTTTTTTTGCAATTTTAGACTTTTGCTTATCTTGGCCCTTAATTTTATTTTCTTCATTGGCAAAATCAGGCTTTTTTCTTGGAAATAAATAGTTTATTTCATTAAATCCAGCCTCGTATTTTTGTATTAATGGTTTATTTTTAGGAAGAATCAACTCAGAGCTTATTGCAACATTAAATAGATTTACAAATATGATATTAATTACTATTAATTTTATTAATTTTAGGTTCATATATTTTTCATGAATCTCTAAATTATGTTATAAGGATTTATGTTTAAAGGATCAAATGTAGCATTAATCACTCCATTCAATAATAATAAAGTGGATGAGGAAAAGTACATAAAAATTATCAATTTTCATCTTGAAAACGGCACAAATGGGCTTGTGCCTGTGGGTACAACAGGAGAATCTCCAACTTTGTCCCATGACGAACACCAAAAATTAATTGAATTATGTATAAAGGAGTCAAACGGCAAGATTCCAGTTATAGCAGGCACAGGATCAAATTCTACAGAGGAAGCTATATCTCTTACAATACATGCAGAGAAAGCAGGAGCAGATGGTGCACTAGTAGTGACACCTTATTATAATAAACCAACACAAGAAGGATTATACCAACATTATAAAGCTATAAATGATAATTGTGGAATTCCAATTGTTATTTACAATATTCCATCTAGATCTGTAATAGACATGTCTGTGGAAACTATGGCAAGGTTGTTTGAATTAAAAAATATAGTTGGAGTTAAAGATGCAACAGGGGATCTTGATAGAGTAGATAAACAAAAGTCTAAAATGGGGGAGGAATTTATACAATTAACAGGTAATGATGATAACGCTTTTGAGTTTAATAAAAGAGGTGGGGTAGGGACTATTAGTGTTACAGCAAATATAGCACCAAAACTTTGTTCAGATTTTCAAAAATTTTCAAAATCAAAAAATGAAAAAGATTTAAAAGAAGCTGAACGATTAGATAAAATTCTGCAGCCTTTTCATAAAAATCTTTTTATTGAAAGTAATCCTTCTCCAGTAAAATATGTTGCCAAATTAATGGGTTTATGCGATGACTCAGTTAGGTTACCATTGGTTACTTGTACAGACAAAACAAAAAAAATTTTAGAAGAAATTTCAAAAAAAGCTAAAATTATTTAATTAATGAGTATAAAAAAAAACAATGGTTTAAAAATCATTTGTTTAAATAGAAAAGCAAATTTTAATTATTTTTTAATTGATCAATTCGAAGCTGGCCTTGTTCTTAGGGGGACGGAAATAAAATCTGTTAGAAATGGAAAAGTTAGTATTGCCGATTCATATGGGATTGAAAAAGACGGTGAAATATATTTAATTAATTCACATATACCTGTGTATAAACAAGCAAGCTTTTCAAATCATAATCCATATGCTGAAAGAAAATTATTACTTAATAAAAGAGAAATTAACAAATTAATTGGCAAAATAAACAAGGAAGGTCTAACAATAGTACCAACTAAAATGTATTTTAAAAAAGGTAAAGCAAAAATAGAAATAGCAATTGGAAAGGGTAAAAAGAATTTTGATAAACGACAGGTTAAAAAAACAAGAGATTGGAATCGTGATAAGGCAAGATATTTCAGAAAAACAAGTTAAATCTAGTTATTTAGCTATTGGTTCAAATTTAAGTAATAAATTATCTAATATAGAAAATGCTAAAAATTTGTTAATCAAAAATAATATATATATTGAAGATTGTTCTAGTTTTTATGAAACCCCATCCTGGCCAAATAAAAATTTTCCAAGATATTTAAATGTAATTATTAAAATCAATACTAATTTATCATTAATAGATCTTTTTATTATAATAAAAAGAATTGAACATAAACTTGGAAGAAAAAAAGCTTTGAGAAATCATCCACGAATATGTGATATAGATATTATTGATTTCAAAGGTTTATGTGTAAAAACTCATCTTAAAAAGCAGCCCATCCAAACGCCACATCCAAGGATGCATAATAGAAATTTTGTTATTTTTCCTCTTTTTGAGGTAAATAAAACATGGATTCACCCCAGAACAAGGGAAAGTATTCATAGTATAATCAATCAATTTAGTTTTAAGGACTTTTCTGACATTAGAATTGTTTAGATTTAATGATATAATATTAATATGTTAAAATCAGATGATTTGATAAATAAGGTTAAAGTTTATAATAAGTTTCTTAATCCAGAAACGTTATCTAAAGCCTATGATTTTGCAGTAAAAGCGCATGCTGATCAAAAACGACATTCTGGTGATCCATATGTAATACATCCTGTAGCTGTAGCTGATATATTAACAGAATTAAAATTAGATAGCGCAACAATTGCAACAGGATTATTGCATGACACAATAGAAGATACTCATGCTACTTATAATACGATAGTAAAAGAATTTGGAACTGAAGTTGCAGATTTAGTTGATGGAGTAACAAAAATTAGTGTTTTAGAAAATCAAGCAAACTCATCTACAAAAGCTGAAAATTTTAGAAAATTAATCTTAGCTACATCAAAAGACATAAGAGTGTTACTAGTAAAACTAGCGGACAGACTGCACAATATGAGAACAATAAACGCTATTGAAAATATTGATAAAAAAGAACGTATAGCAAAAGAAACAATGGAAATTTATGCACCCCTAGCTGACAGAATGGGTATGAACCGAATTCGTGATGAACTAGAAGACTTATCTTTTGGTGTTTTAAATGTCAAAGCAAAAAAAATGATTAAAGATAGACTTGATAATATTAAAGAAAAAAATCTTTTAAGTTTTAAAAGCCTGTCAGAAGAATTTAAAATTTTATTAAATAAAAACAATTTAGAATGTGAGATTTTTGGTAGAGAAAAAACACCATTTTCTATATGGAGAAAAATACAAAGAAAAAGAACTTCTTTAGAGCAAATTACTGACATTATGGGTTTTAGAATTATTATGAATAATGTTGAAGAATGCTACAAGGCTTTAGGAATATTTCATAGTAACTACAATTGTATTCCTGGAAGATTTAAAGATTATATTTCATCTCCTAAAATTAATAATTATCAGTCTATACACACAGCAATAATCGGTCCTAATAAAAGACCAATTGAAATCCAATTAAGAACTATGACAATGCATGAGTTTGCTCAAAGAGGAATTGCCTCACATTGGCAATATAAATCATCTGAAAAAGTTAATTCTTTGACCTGGAAAGAATATGATTGGTTAGCAGACTTGGTAGAAATTTTAGATAAAAATGAAAATCCTGAAGATTTTTACGAATATACTAAACTCCAGATGTTCCAAGATAACGTTTTCTGTTTTACACCAAAAGGTTCGGTTATAAAACTACCAAAAGACGCAACTCCTATTGATTTTGCCTATGCTGTACATACACAGGTAGGAGATACTGCTATAGGATGTGAGATTAACGGAAAAGATAGTCCTATTCAGTCAATTTTAAGAAATGGCGATGTTATTAAAATTATTACTTCAAAAAAAGTCTCTCCATCACTTCATTGGATAAGTTCGACAAAAACAGGAAAGGCTAGAGCAGCTATAAGAAGATATTGGCAATACAGGGAAAATACCAAGCAACTTAAATCTAAACAATACAATACTACATTATGGATTTCCTTACCTGATTTGCCTGGTCAACTTGGTGATGTAACCAGCTTAATTGGTCAAA
>TARA_B100001121_G_scaffold162668_1_pt1 | contig 12453 bp, 11 predicted proteins | sample TARA_B100001121 | Tara Oceans TARA_B100001121 (sample SAMEA2622817) | marine metagenome | biome: marine biome (ENVO:00000447); feature: surface water layer (ENVO:00002042); material: "saline water (ENVO:00002010), including plankton (ENVO:xxxxxxxx)" | depth 5 m
ACGATTCATTGAAGGAAAAGACGGTTTCAAGTATCCAAGAATGTCGTGCTCGCGGTGCCAAGATTATTCTGATTCATGAAGAGGGTGATTCGATTGCAGAAGAGGCGGATATCTCGATTCCTGTGCCCGCTACCGATCCAATGTTTACACCCATGCTCACCGTTTTGCCTTTGCAACTGATTGCGTACAAGGCAGCGCTGGCACTTGGTTGTGATGTGGATCGACCACGAAATCTCGCGAAATCAGTGACCGTAGAATAATCTACATTCGATTGTAGATTAATCCCAGTCCAATTATAACTGAACCTTGGAAAAAACCGTCTGCAACACTGTTCATATAATTATACCAAATGAGATTAAACGCTTCTTCAGAAATAGATGTCTCGAATAAATCAAAAAAAATCTGTGTCGCAATCACAAATTTGAGCAAAATGATGGATGGGCCTAACACTAACAAGAAATTAGCAGCTTTTTTATTTCGCCGAACGGTTGAATTTGAGGCAATATCTGGATTTGATGATGATTGCATATAATTCCTCAATGGATGGTGAATTTACACATCCCTGGGTCCCAACGCCATGCATGGTATCCAAGTGTATGCGCGGTATGTCGCATCTTGACAATGGCAATTTTTCGATTGATTTGGTCGCCACTTCGCTCCATAGTCAAGTGAATCACACCGTCTGAAAGGTAGTCTTCAATACCGTATTCTCCATATTGATTCTTCATTTCACCCATCATTTCACAGATGATAAATGTCGTCAAACCGAGTCTGCGGCAGGCCTCGAAGAACCGGAAGGTTTCATCCCGAGGATTTTCCATTTGAGTCAGAGTGAAGAAAGCACCCAGTGAATCAAAGACGAGGACTTCGAAGCCAATGCTCTCACGATAATTGGTCAACTGCTTGATGAGTTGCCCCATCCAATCCACTTGGTGGGTTTTCCCAGCATCGTGCAACTGGACACGAAGGTCGGCCAAATCGATAATCGCAATGTTGCTTCGTACCCGAGGATCATCTACATTCATGCCCATATTGGCCATGTGGCCGGCGAGAGATTCCTTGGATTGTTCAAGTGTGACGTAAATTCCCGATGTTTTACCTTCAAGTACAGCGTTGTAGAGCATGGCAAAACCCAAACTTGACTTCATCGAACCTGATGTTCCTGCCAACAGACAAAGGTGCCCATTGGGGATTCCACCTTGCATCAAGTCATCCAGTCCTTGGACATACGTTGGGATTCTCTCACTGTCGCTACTCAATTGGCCCACCATACCGAGGGATTCACTGCAAGAAAATAAACGCGACCCTCCTCGGGTTGCCATGGGAATGGTCCTTCTTGCCTCCGCATCCAAACGTCGGGCGTCGATGTTGGAGCCCCTTGGATTGGAGATTATTCAACGTCCTCTAACTGCACAAGAACGTCCACACAAGCATGGAGTCCCCATTTCAAAGCAGGTTGAATACACCCTATTGGGCAAAATCGAGGCGGCCCAACGAGAATGTACAGCACCGATTGTCATTGTTGCAGATACCCTAGTTGAAGATCCAGACGATGCGTTGAACCCGATGGGTCAACCGTCCAATCGACAAGAGGCACTCAACATGCTTCTGCGACTCAGTGGTCGCAATCACCGTGTGTGGAGTGGGACCGCTGTACTCAGCGGGGATGTGGTACAATCCTGGATCTCTTCAGCGACGGTTTCCATCGATTCCCTTTCAGATGATGTACTGGAAGCACTGATTGTCTCCGAATCCTGGAGAGGTAAAGCCGGAGGATACGACTTGGCTGGTGCCATGGGTCAATACGCGCAAATTATCAACGGTGACGAGGAAACTGTACTTGGCTTGTGCCCACAGACATTTGACTATTTACGATCCATGCTCGAATGACAAAGCTCACGGACACGATTGACCTCAACCTCGTTTTCAACACGTCCATCTCGCTTGAATGCGGTGCCCACAATCAGCGCGGAAGCCAATGAAAAATCAGATACTGTTTCGTGGCGAATACCTGAGCCGACAATCAGATTCGCATCTGGCACAACAAGCTGAATACGTTCGAGGTCTTCCTTTCGAGTGGGGTTTCCTGTCCCTGAGCCCGAAATAATCAATGCATCAGCCAATCCTCGATTCCAAGCATCCTTCGCTTCTTGTTCTAGGGACCATTCGTCATCAAATGGGGTGGCGTGCTTGACACCAACATCGGCGAGAATAGCGACATCTGAATTCAATGAATCACGGAGGCGAAGCGTCTCAGCAGCACGTCCTTCAATCAAACCTTGATCTGTAATCATGGCTCCAATGTGAACATTGACACGAATAAATGACGCTTCCGTAGCCACTGCGATTGCCAGCGCAGCCAATGGGTCATTGCGGAGTACGTTGACGCCTACGGGTACCGGACTCAACTGGACGATGGTACGGATAATTCGGGTCATGGCTGAAATCGTCACTGCTTCGACTTCCTTTTGGAATGGCACATCTCCAAAATTTTCCACCATGATGGCATCGACACCTCCAGCAAGAAGTGCATTCGCATCGGCGACAGCGAATCGTTCTACTTGGTCCAAATCACCGCAGTATTCTGGTGATCCAGGTAAAGCTTTGAGGTGAACCATTCCAATGATTCCATTTGGGATCGGTTTTCGCATTCAATCACCTATTGCTCTGCCTGTAACCAGCGCCAGCAGGAACGCAACCCTTCCTCTAGACTTTGATGAGGTGACCAACCAAGAACCGTAGTGGATTCTGAAATGTCGGGTTTTCTTCTTCTGGAATCTCCGGGATGGCCAACCTCTTCGTAGATTATTTCAGAGTCTGAACCGGTGATTTGCAAACATAATTCAGCCAATTCTGCTATGCTAACTTCCTCAGTATTCCCGAGATTGAATGCTGCGCCCGCCAAGTTTGAACCGTCAAGTCCAGCATCGAGTTCACCGGCCAATCGGATGCCTTCGACCGCTTCCTCTACCCAAGTGAATGAGCGTGTTTGCGAACCATCGCCATGAATGGAAATGGGTTTCCCCTTGTGACATTGCTCAAGGAAGATTCCCGTAACCTGGCCATAAGCATCACCTGGCAATCGGGGACCATAGGCATTGAATGGCCGAACGATTCTCGCATCGAGACTGTCATTGCTCACGGCATGTTGTACAAGGATTTCTCCAAGGTATTTGCTGGCTCCATAGGAATGTCTACCGTGCTTGGCTGCTGATGAAAACAAGCTGTTGGATTCATTGGTTAACGGCATTTCCGGCTGTTCACCGAAGGCTTCCGGTGAAGATGTGAATACAAATCGGGCCCCACGAGTGATTGTGAAATCCAGAGCAGTTCTCAATGTGTCGAGATTGACTTGGACGACAAAGTCAGGCCGTTCATGGAACCATCGTGTTCCGTTGATTGCAGCCAAGTGATAGACACAGTCTACGCCTCCCAATTTATCCGCAGCCTTCTCATAATTGGCACGGATTGCCGCATCGCCCATGACCAGATGATATCCGTCCATGCCTGTGCATCCTTGCAGATTTTTTTTCTTTCCACGAAACATGTCATCGATGACGACAACCGAGTGCCCCATCATCACCAGTTGCTCGGTGAGGTAACTGCCGAGGAAGCCGGCACCACCAGTCACAATGCAACGCATGAAGGGTCAGATACGGTCCTCCCTCAAGGAGATGCTCATCCACGATTTACCACTTGGAGTTGGACGACTCCATCTGTCAGAGTCATCATCACATCATCGCCAGAGTTGATTTCCAAACAGGGATCTTCATCGAATCCATGAGCATAAGGGACGTTGAGCAAGGATGCCGCAGGCAATGTCAATGGGCAGACATCACGGTTGACGATTGCACGAGGTCCCATTCCAGTGTATATGAGGCCCATGAGAATAAACGGCGCGACGGTTGAACCGCTGCCCTTGGGATAGATGAGGATGGTATCGGATATGGCGATACCATCCAGTGGGTGCCCCGGCTCTTCGATGACACCGGTGTCTCTGTTGACATAACCGAGGTATGTGATGGGTACATCTGTAACCAACGCTTTGCCTTGTACATTCCAATCGGTTTGTGAGGGCAAACTCCGTCCGAAGGATTCGAATCCTCCTTCTTTGACGACCTTATTGGTAGACAACGGCTTGGCAGCTTTTGCATGCAATATGGGCCGTTCTCCGGCAGATAGTGTAGGGTCAAAGGCATGAGATACACAATCTTCGATGCGCATGACACTGGTTGGCATTCGGTTGAGTCCACTCGTGAGATAGTGTTCGGCCTTGAGCGAGTTTGTCAGTAGGTGATTGTAACGGGTACGATTGTAGGGGGTGACTTCCGGACATGTATCTTTCAAAATCACCGCTCCAGCTTCCTCGAGAACGGCCAATGTTCCTTCTTGTTCGAGCAAGTCATGGTTGTGTCCACTTGTGAAAACCCACAATCGTTGGTCGGGAATTTTCTGACCCAGTTCCATATGTGTGCGAACGGCTGCTGCGGTTGTACGAACTTCTCCAATACTGGCTTGAGGGCAACCGATGACGACCAAATCAACTTGTCCGGTTGGTGCCAAATCTGTATATCTGTCCATCAGTTCTGATTCAGTGAATACAAGGGAACCTTCCGGCTGATATTCGGGAGGAACTGGAGAAACTCCCTCTGCCCATAGCATCGGGCAACCATAGTTGGCAGCGGCGGCAGTCAGGGCTTTTTTTTGCTCAAATGAAACATAATCTGGGAGACCGGTGATGTGCGGCATCATCCCCCAGGGCAATTTCCAGTGGGGTTGGATCTGTTTCCCGATCCAATCACCAAGAACGCTCCAGTCAGCGATGTATGAGAGTTCACAGTCGACTTGAACATGGATGTTGGGGATGCGATTCGCTTCCAAGTGTAAACCCCATTTTGGCGCCCATCCAGTCAGTGCTGTGGCAAGTGCAGATAATCCACTTTCACGGTTGGTCACGAGCGATGTATACGAGTTGGAAAAGGCCACTGCATTGCTTTCAGCCCAAGATCCAATGCCTTGATTGTCAATTCCTCTGTCGTAAGGTGTGCAGGATAATGTGGCCTCGATTCCCAGTTCAGCGTATGCTTGGACAATCTCAAATTGGTGTTTGAGAAAATTCTCCACTTCAATGTCCATCTCTTGCATCTTTTCTTTATCGCAACCCGCACTATTGAGTGTAGTCGGAATAGCCACAACACCCTTTTCATCACCGGCTAAATCAGCCAGAAATCTTCGCAGCCCATGCCCCCCGGTCAATGGAGATACCCCGCTCACGTGCGCGTGCGCGCACGATACAAACGACGTCGCCCCTGCGGTTGAAGCCAGGTCAATGACCAACCGAGCAGCCTTCTGCTTGGTCGGACCATGTTCTCCGGCCAACATGGACGCGAGCGAATCTGGGATGTCCATTGCCAGCAACCGGACACTACTTGTCCATGAATCTGCGGGTGGATTATCGCCTTAGCGGCGCGATGCCAGAGGTTGTCGCCAACCTTGACCGAACGCTCGATTGGATACGCGGGGCGCCGGGCACAGTTGCCAACGCTTGTGCTCATTGGCATGCAGGCGAGCCAGGATTTCTCCAGTCAGCGGAGATGGATTCCGAATGCCTCTCTCAATCCAGTCCTCTAAAATGGGATCGAGTACAGTGTATGCTGGCAAGTTGTCCTCATCTTTTTGATTCGGAGCCAATTCTGCGGATGGTGCTTTGGTCATCGTTGATTCAGTAATTGGTGGATTACCGGTCGAACGTGAATTGATGGCTTTCGCAACCTCGTACACTTCGGTTTTGTACAGGTCCCCGAGTGGAGCATATCCGCCGTTCATATCGCCATACAATGTACAGTACCCCATTGCCAGTTCACTCTTGTTTCCTGTGGCAATCGCCATCGCACCACGTGCATTGGCTGCTCCCATCACCAATGTCCCTCGAATTCTTGATTGAAGATTTTCTTTGGCGACGGGATGTCCCGATTCCAGTTCATCATCCAATGTTTCATCAACACTGCTATGAATATCATTGATTGGCAAGATTTGCAACTCCATCCCCAGAACTTCAGCAGTGACTTTTGCATCTTCGATTGAATGGTTGGAGGAATGTCGAGAGGGCATCGCAAGACCAAGTACATTCTCTGGCCCTACCGCATCACAAGCAATTGCAGCACAAACAGCAGAATCAATACCACCACTCATGCCGAGTACAATTTTCTCAATTCCCGATTTATGACAATAATCGGCCAAACCCATGGTAACGGCCGACAACAAATCATGCCCCTTTGGGGGGAATGTCGGTTGTTCATTCGGGGCGACAATTTCCAACTTGAATGAGTTCGCATCGAGTGGTATCCATGAAGCTGCATTGGGGCGGTCAATATCGATTAGGAGAATGCCCGTGCTCCAAGCAGGTCCCTGAACAATGGTTCCATCGGGCCAACCTGCAATACTCCTACCATCAAACAAGAGGTCATCGTTTCCACCCACTTGATTGCACAAAAGGAATGGATGCCCCAGTGTCGAAGCTGCTTTTCTCACTAGTTTAGCTCGAATGCCTTCTTTGGATAAATGATAGGGGGATGAAGAGAGGTTGACACTTACGGCCAACGGCTCACCTTGGTGTTGCCAGGTGGCCAGTTGCTCGATTGGATCGGCTGCATAATCCGAGGGCACCTCGCCAATGTGTTGCCAAGCATCTTCGCAAATGGTGATGCCAACCGATGCCCCTGGTAAACTTCTGTCGATTCCAGGTCCATCATCCGCTTGGAAATATCTCCCCTCGTCGAATACATCATATGTGGGGAGTAATTGTTTACGGCCGACAATTTTCGGTATCCTTGAATCTGCAACCCGTACCACGCCATTGAAGGGTTTGTGTCGATTTTTTTCGGCGGATAGTGGCGCCCCAATCAACAATGGAATTGGGCTCTTGACTTCCATTGAAGCGGCCTCACATGCAGCAACAAACGACGTATCCATCAGCATATCACGTGGAGGGTAACCTGAGATGATCAATTCGCTGGTCATCGCCATATCTGCACCTGCCTCGGCAGCTTTTGCTGCCGCCTCTTCGACCAATGCAACGTTGCCGACGATATCGCCGACCGTCGGGTCCAACTGCAACAACGCGATGACTGTCACAAACGGTCCTTTCACTGCGTACCATTCAACGTTACGTCGATGGCCTGAAGGACTGTAACCCCTCCAGAACGGGTATGGGAGAAGCCCGCACGATGCAAGATTGGCTGGATGGATACGGTGAAAGTCACCAGAATTCTTTGAACAAAAAGATTCACTGGATTGCGGTCCCTCTGATTTTTCTGACCATCGTGGGTCTACTTTGGAGCGTCCCCGTTCCCGAAGTTTTGGCCATCAATGAGTGGGTGAACTTTGCCACATTGATGTTGATCCCAGTCTTCATTTTCTATGCCAGATTGTCCTTGTCTCTCACCTTTGGGATGACGCTTTGGTGTGTGTTCTGTTTTGGTGTCTGCTATGCTTATGAATCCTCAATCGAGTCCTCTGTATTGCCTCTTTGGCAAACCTGTGTAATCGTTTTCGTTTTGGCTTGGATCGGGCAATTCTACGGTCACAAGGTCGAGGGTCAGAAACCCTCCTTCTTTGAGGACTTGCAGTACCTCATGATTGGCCCTGCATGGTTGATGTCGTTCATCTACGACAAGTTTGGGATCAAGTACTAATTAATGGCACGCAATACCGTACTTTTTGAGTCGCCAGTAATTGTAGGGCCACGGTGTCAAGAATCCTGCAATCCACATTGGAATAATGACCTGCAATGTTAGCATGGCTCCTCCTGTCAGTATGACATCGGTGACGTTCATTGCGGCTTCCATGGCAATCATCGAAATGAGTGACATGCCCATTGCAGTTCGCAGTGCGTCTTGGAAGGGCAATTGTTTCAACAGAATCACGGTTTCAAGGGCAATCGAAGTCAACAAACCGTTCATGATAGCGAGCATCATGATCGCCATGGTCGACCATCCGGAATCGGTCCAAACAAATTGGAAATAAGCGATGGTTCCCAAGTCGCCAATGCTACAGCCAATCAAGCACCACATCGTATTGTATGCAGATTGGCCCCAAACCGAACCATCTCTCCAGTGGAATTCGGGTTCACCAATCGTAAATCCTGCTCCAGTAATCGCAGCTTCCAACGTTTCTGTGGAAACACCATCATGTTCGATGACAGCCTGCCCAACTTCGACTTGCAGTTCGCCGATTCCATCCACTTTTTGCAGAGCGTTCGTGAGGTTCGTCACGCATCCTTGACAAGACATCCCACCGACTTCGTAGGTCACCGTCTCCATGCACCTCGCGGACCATCGGTAGTGTTTGAACCCGCCGCACCCTTCAAATCGGGACCATAGGTCCCGCGAGACATGGCAGTCCCCCGTGCTGCAGGCGACCTTGACCCTGTAGCCCTTGAAGAGTCGTTGATTTCGACTTGGCAAGAGGAGGATACCTTTGGTCAGCAGGTCAACTCCCGAAAAGATGGCAAGCCATTCATTTTTCTTGAAGGCCCTCCCACCGCAAATGGCAAACCTGGTATTCACCACGTTGTGGCTCGAACCTACAAAGATCTCGTATGTCGGTGGAAGGCAATGGAGGGCCACTTTGTCGAACGCAAGGGTGGCTGGGATACCCATGGTTTGCCGGTTGAAATCGAAGTTCAGAAGCGATTGGATTTGATGAGCAATGAGGCAATCGAGGCCTTTGGGATGGCGGAGTTCAATGAGGAGTGCCGCAACAGTGTCTGGACCTATGAGCAGGCTTGGAGAGAGATGACTGAGCGTATGGCGTTCTGGGTGGATCTCGATGATCCGTATGTTACTCTGCACAATGATTACGTCGAATCTTGCTGGTGGGCATTGAAGCAAATGTTCGACAAGGATTTGTTGTTTAGAGGTCACAAAGTTCTACCTTACTGCCCACAAACAGGGACCTCCTATTCGAGTCATGAAGTCGCACTGGGCTACAAGGAAGTCGTAGAACCATCTGTCTATGTCAAATTCAAAATGGTCGATGATGATGCTTCTGTTCTCGCTTGGACGACCACCCCATGGACACTACCAGGGAACGTAGGCCTTGCAGTTGGCCCTGATGTCACATACGTTCGTGTTCGAATCGATCAACCTGCAGGTGAAAACTGGGAAGGTCGTGGCGGTGCGAATGTCGGTGAAGAAGTGATTCTTGCCAAGGATTTGTTCAAGGAAGTCATCCGACATCACGCCACAATTCTCGAAGAATTCCCCGGATCTGATTTGGTTGGCAAGGCGTATGAGCCCTTGTTCCCAGGTGCAGTTGCTCGAGGAGATTCACAAACCGCATGGACCGTCCTTGAGGCGGATTGGGTCACTACCACAGACGGCACAGGTGTAGTTCACACCGCAGTCATGTACGGTGAAGATGATTACAACCTCGGTATGGAAGTGGGCCTGCCTGCTCAGCATACTGTGGGCATGGATGGAGCATTCCTATCCGGTACACATTCTGAATTGGATGGCCGCTATGTCAAGGAATGTGACGACACCATCATGGACATTCTGATGGAATCCAATTTGCTCTATCGTGAGAAAGAATATGCTCACGAGTATCCACACTGTTGGCGAACAGATCACCCGTTGCTCTACTATGCGATGGATTCCTGGTTTGTTCGAATGACAGCAGTGAAAGAGCGCCTCTTGGAATTCAATGACCAAGTAGAATGGGCACCTGATTGGGTCGGTGAAGGCCGATTTGGTGAATGGTTGCGCAACGTCAAGGACTGGGCGATTTCCCGTGAGCGATACTGGGGTACTCCTCTGCCCGTTTGGCGTTCCGCCTCGGGTGAGATGAAGTGCGTGGGCTCCATTGCAGAGCTCCAAGAAGAAGTGGCCAAGGCCAATGCTGCGGGTCAGCAAAATCCGGAGTGTCCCGATGATGTTGATTTGCATCGTCCCATCGTTGATGATTTCATCCTCGTCTCTGATTCGGGTGAAGTGATGCACCGTGAACCGTTTGTCATGGACTGCTGGTTCGATTCGGGCTGCGCCTCCTTTGCACAGTGGCACCATCCATTTGACGACCCAGAGAAGTTCGAGAATAACTTCCCGATCGACTACATTTGTGAAGGCGTAGACCAAACTCGTGGTTGGTTCTACACGCTGCTTGCCGTGAGCACTACGGTGTTCGATTCGATTTGCTACAAGCGCTGCTTATCGCTTGGATTGATTCTTGATGCTGAAGGCAAAAAGATGTCCAAATCCAAAGGCAACATTGTCGACCCCTGGGATCACTTCAATCGGGAAGGTGCGGACGCAACCCGTTGGTACATGGTGACTGCAGGTGCACCGTGGAACCCGCTCAAGTTTGATCCAAACGGGGTTCGAGAGACTTACGCCAAGATGTTCCTCACCCTTTGGAACTGCTACAAATTCCATGCAGATTATGCAGCACTCGACAACTTCGACCCCGAAGCCAACGAATGTCCTGTAGAAAACCGGTCCTCTTTGGATCGATGGATTCTCTCAAAATTGAACTCTGTTGCAGCTGACTACCACGCTCAATTCGAAGGTTGGGACTTCCACAAGGCCTGCAGAGATTTGGAAGAATTTGTCGTCAACGATTTGTCCAACTGGTATGTTCGTCGAAGTCGACGCAGATTGTGGGATGAAGGCGACAGCACAGACAAGTTGGCCTGCCAACATACGCTACACGACGTCCTCACCATGCTTTGCCGCTTGATTGCCCCGGTGTCACCGTTCATGGTCGATGTCATTCACCGCAACTTGACTGGACAAAGTGCCCATCTTGCGGATTGGCCTACTCCTCAGCACCTGGATGCTGAGCTTGAATCTCGTATGCAATTGGTTCGCAATCTCGCAGAGGCAGGTCGCAAGGTCCGTGTTGACAATGATCATCGCCAACGTCTCCCTTGCCAAACCGGTTGGTTGGTCGGTGCGAAGAATATCGATGAATTCTATCCAATCTTGGCGGAGGAAATCAACGTCCTCGATTTACAGACAGAAAATGACTTGGATCGATTCCAACGAATCGAAGTCGCTCCGAATCGCAAGACCTTGGGTCGCAAGTGCCGACAGGATTTGCCCAAAGTGATGGCCGCACTGGCAGAAGCCGATCCTGAGGCACTCTGGGATGATATTCAGAATGGTCGCTGTGTGATTGCTGGATTCGAGTTGGAACCAATCGATGTCGAAGTCAAGCGTGTTGAACGTGAAGGATTTGCAGCGATGACTGCAGAAGACAGCGATGTCACCTTGGTTCTCGACATGACAGTGACTGGCGAATTGCTCTCAATGGGTCTGGCTCGAGAGATTATTCGACGAGTCCAACAGAAGCGCAAGGAACTGGACCTCGACGTGGATGCGACCATCGCACTCAATGTATGGTTGGATGAAGGCAACCCCGAATTGTTGGGTGGAGATTGGGATCACATTGTCTCAGAAGTTCGTGCGAAGACTGCAATTCTCGACCAAGGGGGCCAGGCTCCTGAAGATGCTGATTCATTCGATGTCGATGGAATCGGTGTCCATTTCCGCGTAGATTGATTTCTTATTAAGTGGGGTTTGGGGACTCGAAAATCCAAATTTAATAGGAAAGTTTAAATATTAGTTTGCTAAGTTAGCACTTATGTTTTGGAAATCGAAAAAAAAGAAATGGCCGAAGATTGACAGTTGCTCTGAAGTACAGACATTTGTGGATCAGATGTGCCTCGAGTACGATGTCCCCTCGATCAAAGTCATCGTCAAATCGAAGAATTGGGTTGAATGGTTCGCCGGAGTAGGAGTTTCAGCCTGTGCTTTTTGGCCAAATGAAGGTGAGCCAGATGCAGGCTTTGGTAGATACATTGTCTTTGATGGCCAAACCTGTAGAATCTCGGGTAAGGACAGAAATGTCCCCGTCAAAATCAACCACAGGGAACAGGTTGTAGTCAGAATCCACACGGTGATTCATGAGTTCATCCACCACTATTTCCATCATCACTTCGGCGTCAATACAGATGGGCATGGGTCGAGGTTTAGACAAATGGAAAAGAAAATGAATGCTGAATATGGGATTTATTTCTTCTATTCTTGGTCAAATTATGCCATCATATTCCACAACTTCTGGGGTTTTGGTTTCGGAAAGAGAAAACCAAATGCTGCAGATAGGGGGTGGATTTGAGGTGAAAAAATGAGTGAAAAAGAGAATGACGAATGGATTGAAAAAACTGTGACTTGCCCTGATTGTGACAGGGGTAGAGTTGCCCACTGGAAGGAAAGAAAATCAGGTAAACCAGCTTGGAGATATCACTTGCCTTGTACGACCTGTGGTGGTCAGTATGAGTCGGTGATTTGTCAACCAAAGTACTGTGAAATTGAGGGTTGCAGTAATCTTGCAGAGTTCCAATGCCAGGGTCACATATGTGTTGGAAATGGCTGGGTCTGTGTAGATCATTGG
>TARA_B100001121_G_scaffold30151_1_pt1 | contig 12439 bp, 8 predicted proteins | sample TARA_B100001121 | Tara Oceans TARA_B100001121 (sample SAMEA2622817) | marine metagenome | biome: marine biome (ENVO:00000447); feature: surface water layer (ENVO:00002042); material: "saline water (ENVO:00002010), including plankton (ENVO:xxxxxxxx)" | depth 5 m
TCCCAGCCAAAGCATCACCGAAGGGTTTGCCGCGCAAATGTTTGAGATGAAAAATGGAAGAATTCATACAGGTATACTGCTTCAGGAAACTGCCAATGAAATAAAGCTTGCTGTTACTGGTGGAGCTATAATTAATATATCCAGAGCAAACATAATAAATCGTAAAGGATTACCTATCTCGGCAATGCCTGCGATATTTTCTGAAATGCTAAATCCTCAGGAATTGGCACATATAATCGCCTATTTATTGGAGCAAAGAAAAAAATAACAAAACTAATTTTAATGATCTATTATCTAATTTTTTAATTAAAATACATTAGTAAAAATACTTAATTTAGTTCTATATTTTTTCTTTTAAGTTAATTTATTTACAAAATTAATTCTTTGAATTCCGCGGATAAAAACTCCCCAACCACTGTTAAAGATCAATCAAATGATGATTCTCAAGCGAATGTGTTAAAGTTGAGGTTTCTTCAATTACTTATACCTATCATTGTTATCTTTTTGGGGTACGGAGTTTATAAACTACTCATCACTAACCCTCCAAAAGAGAATATAAAAAATACTAATTCTGTAAAACAACGTAGGGAGTTAAAAACCAGAGTTATTGAGCTTCAAAAAGAAAATTACCAAACCACTGTTCAGGCTAACGGTATCATTAAAGCTCACAATGAAATCATTTTAACCTCCCAAGTAAGTGGTAGAGTTATTAAAATTGATCCTCAATTCGAGGATGGAGCTTTTTTCAAGAAAGAGGCAATGCTTTTGGAATTGGAAGAAGCTGATTTTCTCACCTCTGTCGCAAGCGCCAAAGCCAACTTAGCCCAAGCCGAAGCGGCTCATGCTCAAGAAAAAGCACGCTCAGAGCAAGCTAGATTAAACTGGGAAGACCTAGGTTACGATGAAGAACCCAATGAACTGGTTTTAAGGCTACCTCAATTACGTGAAGCCGTTGCAAGAGTCAATTCGGCTGAAACCTTATTAGCACAAGCTGAAAGAAACTTAAAAAGGTCAAAAATTAAAGCGCCATTCGATGGTCGAGTCATCCAAAGAAGCGTTGGTATAAGTCAGGCAATATCTGCAACTACAATGCTTGGAAGGATTTTCTCAGTTGATTATGCAGAAGTAAGACTTCCTATCAGCAGCACTGATATGCGAAATTTAGAACTTCCAGAGAATCCGGGAGATGAACCTTTAAAAATTACCCTAACTGACGCCTTGGATGATGAGAACTCGAACACATGGAAAGCTGAGATAGTCAGAACTGAGGGTACAATCGATCAAAACTCATTAGAGCTTTTTGCAATAGCCAGAATACCCGATCCTTTTGGTATTAATTCAGGAGCTTCACCTCTGAGGATCGGTCAACCTGTAAGCGCCATGATTCCAGGAAAGGTATTAGAGAATGTGTTCAAGATCCCCAGAAAAGCTGTAAGGCGCTTGAAAATGATTTATCTTATAGATCCAGATATTTTTACTATTCAAGGAATCACCATAGATCCAGTCAGCGAAAATGAAGACTATGTCTTCATTTATGATCAATCAATTAAGGATGGCACTTTTCTTGCAACTACACCTATGTCATGGGTTCCTGAGGGAGCAAAGGTTGAAATCATTAAAAAGGAAACTGTATTAGATGATGAGACTAATGATAATAAGCCTTCATCTAAATCTCCATCATTTTAAACATGATTCGCTGGTTCGCTAATAACGGCATAGCCGCAAACTTACTGATGCTAGGGATCATTCTAGGCGGTATATATAGTGCACTCTTCAAAGTTCCTCTTGAGGTTATTCCCTCTGACAGTGGATGGAAAATTGTTTATATGGAATTCCGGTACAGAGGAGGTACTGCAAAAGATGTAGAAAAAGGAGTACTACTCCCAGTTGAAAGAGCACTAGAAGGTCTAAGTGGTATCAGAGAAATCAACGCAGATGGAGAGAGGGGTAAAGCTAAATTCTTCATTAAAGCTGAAAAGGGTGTCGATTTGAAGGAATTGAGGGAAAATATCAGAGGCAGGGTCGAACAAATTTCGACTTTCCCTGATGAGACAGAGGAACCAAAAATTGTAATACCCAATTTTTCCAGCTGGTTCTCTGTGATCAGTGTGGCCGTTACTGGCGACTTGGTGGAAGAGGAGCTTCGAGAAGTGACCCACAAGGTTAGAGATGACTTATTGGAAATTGACGGAATTAGTCAAGCAAGAGTTCAAGGGGACAGACGATATGAAATATCGATTGAAGCCAATATGCAAAAACTGGAATCTTATAACCTTGGTTTTAGAGAACTGGCAGACTCTATAAGACGTTCATCAATTGATCTGCCAGCAGGATCAATTAACAGTGAAAGCGGTAGTTTAGTAGTAAGGACCAGAGGGCAGGCCTACTCTAAATCAGAATTTGCTAATATTCCAGTTCGAGCATCCAATGGTGCAGAGGTAAGACTCGGTGAAGTAGCAGACATAAAAGACGGGTTCCAAGAGGATAAGGTGCTCACAGATTTTAACGGTAAACCAACTATGTTTGTCTTGGTTAGTCGAACTGGTAAAGAGAGTGCTATTGACATATCTAACAAGGTGAAAAAGTACGTTGAGGAATCAAGTGCCCGTTTTCCTAACGGAATTCAACTTTACACTTGGGATGATAAATCTCTAGGAATGAGAGGACGACTTGGAACGCTTGTCTACTCTCTATTACAAGGATCAATATTGGTATTTATTGTACTCGGTTTATTCCTTCGACCAAAAGTAGCGCTGTGGGTTGTCATAGGAATTCCAGTCAGCTTTGCAGGAGGAGTAATCTTAATGCCGTTTCTTGGTGTTACTGCAAACGTAATGAGTTTATTCGGGTTTATAATAGTGCTTGGCGTTGTTGTTGATGATGCCATCGTGACAGGAGAAAATGTGTACTCAAAACTTCAATCAGGTATAAATCCTCTTGAGGCCTCTATAATTGGCACCAAAGAGGTAACGGTGCCTGTGACGTTTGGAATTTTAACGACAATCGCTGCTTTCATTCCCCTGCTTTATTTAAATGAAGGAAGGTTTGGAGACTTTGCCAGTCAAATCCCACCAATAGTTGCACCAGTCCTACTCTTTTCTCTTGTTGAGTCAAAGTTAATTCTTCCGGCTCATCTGAAACATATAAAACCTCGAAACAATGAAAATGGTATCTTCACTCGCTTTCAAAAGAAAGTAGCCAGTGGCATGGACTGGTTTATTAAAAAAGCTTATGAACCTTCCTTAAAATCTGCTGTTAAATGGCGCCTTACAGTAGTGGCTATTTTTATTGCAACAGCTGTAATTATGGCTGGTATATGGTCAAGTGGAAGAATAGGTTTTTCAGGTCATCCATCTGTAGAGGGCATGAAAGTTGTTGCAGAACTTAATTTGCCAAATGATCTGGGTATTGATCGAACAGCAGAGCTCACAGACATGATAGAACGTGCAGCCTATGATTTGAAAAAGGAATTTGTGGACCCTAAGGACAATGAAACTCTAATTAGAAATATTGCTAAAGTCACTGGTTCACAAAAATTAGGTGGCAGATATGATGATTCTAGAAGCCAAGTAATCATAGAAGTGACTCCTCCAAGCATGCGTTCTGAGCCTGGCCCCAAAAATAGCGACATCGCATCCAGATGGAGAGAATTGGTAGGTGAAATCGAGGATGCAGATGATTTTTCCATACAGTCTGAAATTGTTGGAAAAAGAAATAATGATGATGCAGAACAAAAGAAATCCGAGCCTTTAGAACTTGAATTAAGAGGGCCTTACTCAGAGGAAAAAAACGAAATTGCACAAAAAATAAAGCTTCTTCTAAGAATGAAGGCTAATCCAGATTACGATCCAAATTTAATTTCTAATATCAATAATATTGAAAGTAACCCCAAAATGATTCCAAATCCGATGATTGCAAGCAGTTGGGCCCGGATTAACAGGGGTGATGACGAATTGGAGTTTACACTAAAACCAAGGGCTACAGAACTTGGTCTGACTCAACAATCACTGGCTAGACAAGTTCGACAAGCTTTTTACGGGGAAGAGGCCCAAAGAATAATGAGAGGCACCGATGAAATTAGAGTCATGGTAAGATTACCAAGGGAGGACAGAAGGTCACTTCATACTCTAGCTCGTCTCAAGATCAGAACTCCCTCTGGATCTGATGTTCCACTAGCCACTATTGCAGAATTTAAGACCAAAAAATCACCCAATTTTGTTGAACGTAATAACAAAGCTGAAGTCATTAGAATAGGAGCTTTACCGATTGATGGAAGCGTCAATATTTTAAAAATAGCTGAAGAAATAAAACCAGAAATACAAAATTTAGTGGATGAGGTCAAAGGACTATCATTTCAGTTCACAGGTTACATAGCTGAGCATAAAGAGCTTAAAAGAAAAAACTTAATTGCATCAATTTCACTTATTTTTGCCCTATTCACTCTATTAGCAATCCCTTTCAAATCTCTAACTCAGCCAATATATGTTTTGCTAGCGCTACCATTTGGTGTCATAGGCGCGATGATTGGCCACCTAGTAATGGGTATTAATTTATCATGGCTTTCAATTTTCGGAATGCTTGCATTAGCAGGAGTTGTAGTCAATGACTCCCTAGTCATGGTTGATCATGTGAACCGAAAAAGAGCAGACGGCATGAGCCTAATGGAAGCGGCTTTACAATCGGGTGTTCGTAGATTCAGACCAATTATATTGACCTCTATGACAACTTTCGTGGGACTTCTTCCGCTGCTTATGGATACATCAATGCAAGCTCAATTCCTTATTCCTATGGCTGTGTCTCTTGGATTTGGTGTATTGTTCGCAACGGCAATAACTCTTTACCTCATTCCTTGTTCTTTACTATTGGCAGATGATTTTAAGAAGTTTTTCTTGGCTCTGTTAGCAAATTTTATCGGTAAAAATCAATCCAGGTCAATTTAAAAGAATCAGAGTCTTTATAAATTTTTCTTGGTATTTCTATTTCAAAATATCCAGATATTTTTTTGGAATTCCCCTCCTCATTCCGAACTAAGTATTTACCTTTAATTGTATTCCCTTTGGTGTCACACATTCTTACTTTAAAGGTATTTTTTTCATAATTCATCCCCTGACAGCTCAGTGTGAAACCCTCTAATCCAGAAAGATGAAAACGGATTAGAACTTTTTTGGGCCAATCACCCTCAATTATTTTAATACTTGCGGCTCCAATACCGAATTTATCGAATACGTTAAAAATAACCGAATCTACTAATGAGGTAACTTCAATCTTTCTGTTATCAGGTTTTCCACTACCAGAAAGATTAATTTTATAATTTGGAGATTCCGCAAGTGTATCGTTTAGAATAAGAGATAGAGAAAAAATACATATGATGAAGGTGATTCTTTTTCTACACATTATTAATATTTTTATTAGCCTATTCATTTTCACCTTAAAATAACTATTATTATATTAATACACGACTTGACCTTAGCTCCTCATGATATCATGATCTGCCCCAATGGCTAAATTAAACAACCACTATTTAAAACTCAAAGCAGGATATCTTTTCCCCGAAATTGCTCGAAGAGTAAATTTATTCACTGACAACAATCCAGATGGAGCCAAACAAATCATCCGATGTGGGATTGGTGACGTCACAGAGCCTTTACCATTAGCAGCACGAGAAGCAATGAAAGTAGCTATTGATGAGTTAGGCAATAGGGCGACCTTTAAAGGATACGGTCCAGAACAAGGATATGATTTTCTAAGATCAGCCATAGCAAGAGGAGATTATCAAGATAATGGAATCAAAGTTGAGGATGACGAAATTTTTGTTTCAGATGGGTCTAAATGTGACACCGGAAACATTCTAGACATCTTTGGTAACAATAATAAGATTGCAATTACCGATCCTGTATATCCTGTTTACGTTGATACAAATGTCATGGCAGGAAATACTGGTGAAGCTAATGAGAGTGGTGCTTATGAGGGAATTTATTATATGCCCTGCAATGAGGAAAATGGTTTTGTTCCTGAAATCCCAAAAGAACGCGTTGATTTAATTTACCTCTGCTACCCAAATAATCCTACGGGGGCAACAGCAACAAAAGACCAACTTAAAGAATGGGTCGATTATGCAAAGGCTAATGGATCAATCATTCTCTATGATGCAGCGTATCAAGCATTCATTAAGGATGAGAACGTACCACGTTCAATCTACGAAATTGATGGAGCAAGGGACTGCGCGATAGAGTTTAGATCCTTTTCAAAAAACGGAGGTTTTACTGGAGTTAGATGTGCTTTCACTGTTGTTCCAAAAGAGCTAATGGCTGAAGATGACAAAGGTGAAAAACGATCACTCCATCCTTTATGGTCAAGAAGACAATCAACTAAGTTCAATAGTGTGAGTTATCCAGTTCAAAAAGCGGCTGAAGCTCTATATACGGAGGAAGGAAAAAACCAAGTTAGCGGTCTAATTTCTCATTACATGGACAATGCAGCCTTGCTAAGTTCGGCATGTACCGAAATTGGGCTTTCTGTTTACGGCGGAGAAAATGCCCCATATGTATGGGTAGCTTGCCCTGAGTCTGTAGACAGCTGGGGAATGTTTGATAAAATGCTTAACGAGGCAAATGTTGTTATTACACCGGGTGCAGGTTTTGGTGAAGCCGGTGAAGGGTTCTTTAGAATTTCGGCATTCAACTCTAAAGAGAATGTTGAAACGGTCTGCGAAAGACTAAAAACAACTCTGTAAAATTAAAGCTATTGAATAAATAAAAATTGCTGTGTATTCAAAGTCGACCAGAGAATACTTCTAGCCGCCATCTCACCAGAAATAGCGGCCTCATCTCTTAGTAAGCTTTTTTCATGAAGAGTTGGATATCTTGAAAACACAGTAAGATAAATCATATCAATAAGTTCATCCGAGTCCCCAGCAGTATTCATTTTTTGAGAAATGACAGAATTAGGATTCATTAAAAACTTTAAAAAATCACCGTTCATCATTGAAAGAGCCTGGGTTGTTGATGCCTTATGGTTGGCATTTTCAATCAACGATCTATCGGATTGACCAAAGTCTCTTAGAAAATGACCATCTGGGGCTGGACTTGAAATTTCGGAAGCTCTAACATAACCACGAAATATTCTATCCATTTTATCAAAGCGCGTTTTTTGATTGCCACCTTTTTGTTTCTTCGCAGCCTGGACAGCTTTTGAGATGGAGTCCTGCTTATAAAGGTTTGGATACTTCTGATTAGGAAAAGCTTTTTTCAATTCTGCAGCCAGTGCTCTAGGAGTATTACGAAAAGGTGTCCTAAAGTATCCTTTTAAATCTGAAGGATCCCAATAGGTAAGCCTTGCATATTGGGCAGTAGCTTTTTGATTAAAGTTTAAAATTCTTTTAGCTAGAGCCAATGCTTCATCTTCTTTTTTCTTGGAAATAACTTCTTTAACTTGTTCTCTAAATTGATCCAATTTTTTTAGAGTCTCCTTGTTGAAAGTAGCGACTTCTCTAGATCTTTTAATAAGTGCTTCAGGGCTTTGCTGATTTAATTTTTCCCATGCTTTGAGTCTAGGACTATAGGAAGAATTTTCTGGAACTTCATCAATATCCGATCTGATCATTGAAACGACTGAATCCCATATTTGTTCAGCTGACATTCTCTGAAATCTGGGACCCTGAAAATAAAAGGTCTCACCAGCATTTAGCTCAAATGATTGAGATTCCCTTTCAAATACATCAGTATTGTAGAGAACAGCATTGAATTTTCTGATATCATAATTTAAATCAACCATCAACCTCTCAAGATAAGCCATTAATTTCGCATCAGCAGGCTCAGTCGTATCGTCAATCTTATCAACTGGCTCATAGAGCCCAACCCCAAACACTTTTTTCCAAATTCTATTAACTATAGTTTTAGTAAATCTAGGATTATCTGGTGAGGTCATCCAATGGGCATAGGCTTCTATTCTACTTTCAGAATTTGCAACTTTGACATTTTTACCAAAGGGTGTTGATGGAAGAACGATATCATTTGGCTTTGCATCCTCGTATTGATAATCATCCGGAAGCTTTAATGGAGTTCTAGTTTCTCTGACTATAGAATTCCGAAAATTATCGGTTAAACCCTGAAAAGCACGCTGAAGTTGGCGGGTTTTATTTTTTCTTATATCGTTTGCCTTACCCTTGTTACCACGTGGAAGTTTCATTTGTTTTTGAGCAATTTGAATTGCCTTGTCCATTGATTCAGTTCTTCTGACTGATCTGACCGGTGTGCTAAAAGCGGCTAACTCGTAATAATCCATCTGGCTCCAATCATCAAAAGGATGGTCGTGACATTGAGCACAAACTAATTGGGTTCCGAGAAAGACTTGCGCAGTTGTCGCCAAATGATCCAATTCCATACCGCGATCGCGAAGATAAAAGCCAACCGCACCATTTTCATCAATCATTCCCTCTGCAGTTATTAAATCTCTAACAAAATTATCATAACTTTTATTTTCTCGAATGGACTTTTTTATCCAATTTGAATACGCCATACCATTGGAAGGGCTCTGACCCTGCATTCTTGTATTAACTCTCAGTATATCAGCCCACCAGTTGTATTGGTGGCTAACATATCCCTCAGAATCAATTAGCTTTGATATGAGTTTCTCCTTCTTAGTAAAGTCTTTAGAATCAATATACTGAACAGCTTCAGATGCCGTTGGTATACGTCCAATAATATTCAAATAAGCTCTTCTAACAAAAACTGAATCATCTACACGAGGGTTGGGAGTAATTTTATTCTTAGCGTGATATTCTGATATAAGGCTATTAATCTTTTTTGTATGACTCAATAAAGTTTCTTCCGCCTTAATCAGCGATAAAACAAAAAAGTTAAATAGGGTTATCAGAAGAATGATTTTCAAAATACTCACTTTCAGAAAAAATAAATTTATTAAGAGAACAATTTCATTATAGGGTCACCATGATTAGCCACGGTAAAAGGACGGGCAGTTTTAGTGAACAGCCTCTGGTCAAGTGGCAAGCCACACCCGTAGGCAATCGTTGCATTAAAGTCTCCAATTGTAACTGGATCCTCTATAGGCTCTGTCCCTTTATCATCTGTCTTACCGTAAACCAAACCACCTTTGACTCCTCCTCCAGCTAATACTGCCGAAAATGCTTTAGGATAGTGGTCCCGACCTGCATTCTGGTTAATTTTCGGCGTTCGTCCAAATTCAGTCGTTAACACGACTAGTGTCTCTTCGAGCATACCACTAGAATGTAAATCATCCAACAGAGCACTTAGCGCCTGATCAAGAATGGCAGTATTAGATTGCACTCTTTGAAAGTTGTCTTGATGAGTATCCCAACCTCCAAGCTGAACTTCAACGGATCTAACTCCAGACTCACTTAATCGTTTCGCTAAAAGGCATCCTTGACCAAAGGAATGGTCACCGTATCGATCTCTAAGTGATTGTTTTTCTCGGGCTATATCAAAAACCTTCAAATCCGAACTTCTCATTAGTGTAACTGCCTCTTCGTATATTGCAGTATAAGCGCTAGCACTTTTGTCTTTATATTTGGAATGAAACTTTTGATCCAGTCGCTCAGAAAGTTTTCTTCGACGCATAAAATCAGATTCTGAAGTTCCTGCAAAGTGTTTGCTATTCTGCAACCCAGCCTCGGGCTTACCAATAATTAATGGTTCACAATCAATACCAAAAAAGCCAGCCCCAGGGGCTCTGCTGCCGCTATTGATAGATACGAATCCAGGTAATTGCTGATTGATTCGATTTTCATATTTCAAAAACCAAGCAGCCATATGAGGGTGTTGAATAGTTCCTCGTTTAGCGTAATTAGTCTTCATTAAATATCTAGCTTGTTCATGAGCACCTTGTTTGGAGTGCAAGGAATTGACCACAGCGACTTTGTCCATATGCTTGGCCATTTTTGGTAAATATTCACTGACGCGCACACCGTCTGCACTGGTTTTAATCGTTGATAAATCCCCTCGAATTTCTGCTGAGGCTTCAGGCTTTGGATCAAAAGTATCAAGATGTGACATGCCGCCTGACATGTAAAGATAGATGACTTTCTTAGCAGGATTTTTCCGCGAAGGTATTTTTCTATCATTTCCACCAGCTCCTAAAAGGTCTTGGTTAAGCAGATTTACACCAAGATAAGCTTGAGCGGCTCTGGCTAAGAATGCTCTGCGAGTTCGAGGGTTTGATATTTCAGCGGATGAAAACATATTTAAACAATAGAATATAAACGATTAACTAAAGATTACGCTTAATCTAAGGTAATAGTAACTCCTCTTAAACAGAAAATCTCATCAAAAAACTCAATAATATAAAGGAATTATATAATCAAAAGCCAATAGAAGCTCCTCCATCAACTGTTAACAATGATCCTGTTACAAAACTTGCAGCATCAGAACATAAGAAAACAGCCGCATGTCCAACTTCTTCAGGTTTTCCCATCCTACCCATAGGAGTTCTTCCTAAAACCTTTTGGCGACGCGGTTCATCGCCTTTGAATGAATTTAATGCCATTGCGGATTCAATCCACCCAGGAAGGATTGCATTCACTCGAACACCATGGGGAGCAAATTCAGCCGATAAGTTATACACTGCGCCGTGCATCGCTGATTTGGCCATCGAATAAGAGGTCACCAAAGGTAAACCCATGACTGTAGCCATTGAAGAAATCCATAATATTGAGCCGCTAGAATTTTCTATCATCGATGGTGCAAATTGTTTGGTAATTTCTAGAGCACCTCGAATGTGAACATCGAATACACTCATAAATTCGGAATCTTCTAAGTCTAGAAAAGGCTTCTTGCAATTCACTCCTGCATTGTGAACAAGACAAGTAGGCTGCCCATGATCAGAAACAACCTTTTGGGCGAATGAAGGTATTTCATCGAGTTTTGCAATATCTTGGCTGAGATAACTCGATTTCTCGCCAAGCTCCTTACAAGCCTCTTGCAAAACATCTTCTCTCCGACCAACTAATATCACTTTTTCAGCACCTGCCTCAAGCATACACCTAGCAATACCAAGGCCAATACCAGTCCCTCCTCCAGTAATGAGAACAGTCTGATCATTCATACTATATGGATTTTTCATTTTATATTATGTTTTTGTTAGTTTCTAAACTTTTCTACCGAACTCCTGCATACATTCATTTTTTATCGTTGTACCCGCACCAGGCATCTGAGGATACTCAAAATATCCAGAATTAATTTTTAAGGGCTCTTCGAAGCAATGCGTAATCCATGGAATAAATTCTAATAGCTCTATGCTTTGATGAGCAATACTCATATGAATTTGCGTTTGAGCCATATCACCGGCATGGGGTGTTACTGGAAGCTCATGCTCGTAAGCCAAATCACAAACATCAAGAGCTTCAGTAATACCCCCCAATCGAGTTGCATCGGGTTGTACATATTTGACACCACCAGAAGAAATAAATTCATTGAAGTGAGCAAAAGAGTACAGCATTTCTCCAAGGGCTATTGGCGTTTCAATTATCTCTGCAAGCCTACAATGACCCGCAACGTCATCATGCCAAAGAGGTTCCTCTATCCAGGTGACATCATAATCTTTTAAACATGACAAAGTTTCTATATTCTGAGGTATCCTCCATCGCCCATTGGCATCAGTCATAATCCGCACACCCTCACCAAGAGCCTTCCTAACAGCTTCAATCCTGGCAATATCTTCACTTGGATCAGGCTTGCCAACTTTCATTTTTATACTCTTGTAACCCTCCTCTTGAGTTAATCTCTTAACGTCATCAACAAGCATATCTTGACTAAAATTAAGCCATCCGCCATCCGTGTTATAAGCTTCGACCTTTTTTCCACTAACTCCTCCTAGAGTTTGCCAAAGAGGTTCCTCACGATACTTACTTTTTAAATCCCACAAAGCTATATCAACAGCCGCTAGAGCCATTGTAGTTATTCCTGCCCGGCCTACCCACTGAAGCGGAGGATTATGCGCCAGTTTTTTCCATAACTTACGAGGATCATCAATTTCTTCACCTATCAACAACTCAGCATAGCAATTTGAAATGCAATCAGTAATTAGACGATCACTACCAAGATGAGCATGTGTTCCGGTAAAACCATACCCAACATGTTCTGAATCAGTCATTATTTTCACACCCGGCATACCCCAATGGGTAATTGAATGTGTACTGTCAGCAATTCTGTTTCTTGTTACAGGTACATGGAGAATGAAAGTTTCAAGAGAAGTAATCATTATTACAGGCCAATTAGTAGTATCTTTTATCCGAATAATTGATAATGAACTTTAGAAGATTCAGTACCCGTAAGCCTTTGATCAAGGCCTTGAAATCTGTAAGTTAATTTTTCATGATTCATCCCAAGAGCATTTAGAATGGTTGCATGCATATCCCTTACCAAGACAGGATTTTCCTTGATGTAATAACCAAATTCATCGGTAC
>TARA_B100001121_G_scaffold225011_1_pt1 | contig 12352 bp, 10 predicted proteins | sample TARA_B100001121 | Tara Oceans TARA_B100001121 (sample SAMEA2622817) | marine metagenome | biome: marine biome (ENVO:00000447); feature: surface water layer (ENVO:00002042); material: "saline water (ENVO:00002010), including plankton (ENVO:xxxxxxxx)" | depth 5 m
GTCTGCTAGTAGCAACTAAGTTTCCGTTCATATCCCATATATAACAATCCTGCTCAAAGTATCCATTACTTATGTCTTTTGCAAGACCATCAATAAATAACAAATTTGTTTGTGGAAGCTGGCGAATGTTACAAGTTAATGCAAGTGTAGGAATCCATCCTAAAGGCCCATATTTATTTTGAACAACAGGAGGCAAAATATCTGCTAAATATGAAAGAACAAATGTATCAGCAATACCTCCTTCCAATTCTAGATAAGCGGAGCATCGCGCTTCTGCAACATCAGATGAAATGTCTCTTTCCCACCAAGCATGATCTGGATGAACAGACATATTTAATTGTTGAATGAATGCTGGAGTTGAACCTGATCCTAAATTCTCGTAATGCATCACTTTGAAATCATCCCTTTTAACCGTTTTCATTATTTCAGGCAATGGAGTTTTAAGGCCTGAATAACCTTTCATGTATTCAAAATCAGAACATAGTGCTGAATACAAGCATGTTATTTTATTATTCTGAACCAATTTAACTTGACCCATTGATGATCCTTTAGAAGTTCTGAAGACTTCAACATGCAGCTCAGCAGATTCTGATTCGGTTCTATCAAGATAATAAACATTTGAATTAATTGCACTTGGATGGGGAATGACTTGCGTCATCGCTTTATTCATCAAAGCTAATAAATATCCACCATGAGGCGTGTTGCCAACAAAATATCTTGGATCAGGTGTAAAAGAAAAAGTATTCTCTGAAACTTTATTAAGAGTTAAAGCTGCTTGGAACTGTTCAAATTGGTTCATATTGATAGATAATTACAACATCATTGTAATAGATAGAATTTAAAAATGGCTGGATTTATAGATATTGCTTGTAATTTTACCCATGAGTCTTTTAAAAATAATCTAGATACAGTTATAGCTAATGCAGAAAATGTGGGAGTAGAGAAATTTGTTTTACTTTCGGCAAGCTTAAAAGATCTTGACCCAATTCAAATGATTAAAAGTAAATCACCTGAAAAATATTTTATTTGTTCCGGTATTCATCCTCACCATGCAGATGAAATTAAAGATATTAATCAAAATAAATTGCTTGAAAAACTTCGGTCTACTCGTCCCAATGCAATAGGAGAAACTGGATTAGATTATTTTAGGAATATTTCTCCTCCTAATATTCAAAGAGATGCCTTCAAAATACAAATTGATATAGCAAAAGAATTAGAACTACCCTTATACCTTCATCAAAGAGATGCGCATGACGATTTTATAAAAATTATTAAAGAAAATATTAACAATTTTCCAAAATTTGTTGTTCATTGCTTTACTGGTTCTCAGAGCCAATTAGATCAATATTTAGAGCTTGGGGCATACATAGGTCTAACAGGATGGATATGCGATGCAAGAAGAAACATTGAACTGAGAGAATCAATTAAAAATATTCCAATTGAAAGGATGATGATAGAAACTGATTGTCCATATCTCATCCCAAAAAATATAATTGATAAGCCTAAAAATAATATTAATGAACCGAAATATTTACCTCACATAGCACAAGAAATTTGCGATCTTATTGGTATTAAAATTGAGGAATTGAAGGCAGCTACTAGTAAAAATGCTTATGACTTTTTTAGCTAAAACAAGATCTATCTAAATTATATCTCTCACATATTTCATTATTATTTTCTCCAGCTTTCAAAGCTGAGTGCTTAACTTTAGCAGCAGTTTCTGAAAATCTTGGAGCAGGTGCTGGTTGAGTTATTCCATCAATATCAACAAATGAATTTCTTGCCTTCATGTGAAAATGCTGAGGTGCTTCAGATAAATTCAATACAGGAGCAACACATGCATCTGTTCCATCGAATATGCTTGCCCAATCATCACGAGTTCTTTCTTTAATTTTGTCTTTGATAATTTTTTTTAAATGAGGCCATTGATCTCTATCATGCTGATTCTGCAATTTTATATCTGATATTTCTAATTTTTCGAGAAAAATTTCATAAAATTGAGGCTCAATAGCTCCAACTGCTAAAAACTTTCCGTCAGAACATTCATAGGTATCATAAAAATGAGCACCACCGTCAAGCATATTTGATTCTCTTTCTTCTAACCAAAAACCGGATGCTTTAAAAGCATAAAACATAGACATTAAAACGGATGCACCATCTACCATTGCGGCGTCAACTACTTGACCTTTGCCCCCGTTCTTAATATTTAATAAGGCAGAAACGATTCCTAATGCAAGAAACATACCGCCACCACCGAAATCACCTACTAAATTTAATGGAGGTGGAGGTGTATCATCTTTTCTCCCCATTAATTCTAAGGCTCCAGTTAAAGCAATATAATTAATATCGTGGCCAGCAGTTTTAGATAATGGTCCATCTTGGCCCCAGCCTGTCATCCTTCCATAAACAAGATTTGAATTAATTTTCAAACACTCTTCTGGTCCAAGACCAAGCCGCTCCATAACACCGGGTCTAAAACCCTCTATTAGCCCGTCAACGCTTGCTAATAGTTTCTTTATTTCTTCAATTGTTTTTGGATTTTTTAAATCTGCAGACAACGATAGTTTTGATCTATGTTGAAAGTCTATTGTGTTTCCCTGACCATGTTGAGAAGCTCTATCAATTCTAATAACTTCTGCTCCTAAATCAGCTAAAATCATTCCACAAAAGGGTCCTGGCCCGATGCCAGCAAATTCAACAAGTTTTATACCATTTAAAGGTCCTGTCATCTATAACTCCTGATATGAAAAAGCATTAAAAGATTTTAAAAGAAATGGTAACAAAGTTAAGGAAGCGAAAAAAGAAACCATTAATGCAAAAGCTGTGAATAATCCAAAAAGAACTGTTGGAGTGAAATTGGAAAGAGCAAAAATAGAAAATCCAGCTGCTATTGTTGTTGCCGTATAAAAAACAGCCCTACCAACAGTCTCATGAGATTTTAAAATCCTCTGGTCATTTGTTAAATCTTTATTGCTAACTTCAATCTTATATCTATAAAGATAGTGAATAGTATTATCTACAGCCATCCCAACACTTATTGCAGCGACAGTAATAGTCATGATATCTAATGGTATATTTAAAAATCCTAATAAACCCAAAACAGATCCTGCTGTAATCAAATTAGGGATAAGCGCTATTAATGTAATTTTTAATGATCTAAAAAGGAAGAGCATCATCAGTCCAATAATTGAAAAGACTATTCCCAATGATTTTATTTGAGAAGAAAATAATGATTGCAGCATATTGTTATATAAAACAGCTAAGCCTGTAACTTGGATTTGATCTTTAGTTAAATCAAATGTATTTATAAGATCATAGTTAATCTTATTTATAAGCTCGTTTCTATTGAGTGTTTCGGCAGACTCAAGAACTCTTGCTGAAATTCTTACTTTTGAATCATCCTCATTTATATAAGAGTAAAGCAAGGTTTCTTTAATATCCTCAGGCAACACAGAGCGCAATAACGCTAACTCCAAGTCATTCAGTTCATTATCATCATTAATCATTCTAGCTAATTTAATTCCACTTGCTACGCTTAAAACTTTCCCCATTTCAGGTATTTCATCCAGATAATCGTGAATCCTCTCGAGCTTAGCTAGAGATGAAGAATTCCACCAGTAACCAGAAGCATCACTGGATTCATCTGCAAATAAATCATCCTCAAATAAATCGTCGCCCTCAAAATCTAATTCATCAGATGACTCAGAAGCTGGCTGATCTATTAAAATATCGAGTGTAGCTGTTCCTCCCAATTCTTGATCTAGCAATAACATACCCTGATAAATTTCAGTATCTGGAGAAAAGTAGTCAATAAATCTATTCTCAACCTCGAGTTTTGAAATACCGTAAACTAATGAAATTGAAACAAGGGCAAAAAATATTGCTATTAATTTCCCCTCTTTAATTGTAAAAAATGCTAGTTTTGAAGGTATTTTGTTTATGAAATCTAATGAGTGAGTCTTTGTAGTTTTTATAACAAGTTTCATTAAACTTGGTAAAAAGGTAAAAGTAAAAATAAAAGCAAAAGTCATACCAACAGCCATCATTTTTCCAAATTCAATCACGGGTTTTATGTCTCCCATAATTAGAGATAGAAAAGCAATTGCAGTAGTTAATGCAGCAAATAAACAAGGCATAACCATCTGATTTAAGGTATTAAATATAGACTCATCTACTGAATCAGAACTTTTTGAAACTTCCGTAAATCTTACTAATACATGCACGGTTAATGAAATAGTTAATATTAGCAATAAGGCAATAAAATTTGATGAAATAACACTGATTTTCCAATCCATTAAACCGAGCACACTTGCAGTAAATGCTGTAGTAACTAATGCATTGCTCAAGGGCAAAATTACAAACCAAATGTTTTGAAAAAATATATAGAGCATTAAACAAAAAATAATTGTAACTCCTGCTCCAAATAGAGCTAAATCTGATTTTATAAAACTCATCATATCTGTTGCTATCATGGATGCACCACCTAAAAACAGTGTTCCTTGATCACTATTTTGTAATAAAATTTTTCTAATCTGATTTATTAAATCTGCTCTTTGCTCTGCCTCTTCATCATTTATTTTAGAGATCTGCTGATTAATATTACGAAGTTGATTTTTTTGATTAATCGAGAGGATTGATGTATCCAGCAACTCATATCGCTCGCGTATTAGATCTCTATAAAGGGGATTTTCTTGAATAGTGATCTGTATTGCTGTTGTTTTTCCTGACGGACTGATTATGAGCTCTGAGTAAACTGGATTATTAAGGATTTCTTCTTTTGCTGCATCAAAATCAATATCTTTTGTTTTTAAAGTCTTAAGATTATCCATTAAATCAGCTAATGGAACTTTGGGCTGAAAAAATATAGGTGCATCCAAAATACTCAGAACTGATTGAACGCTGGGAAGTTTTTCTAATCTATTAGTTAACTTTTCAATAAATGCCAATGATTGAGACGAAAATAAATCAGATTCAGGGGTGAAAGTAATAATTAAGAAATCTGAATTGCCAAATATTTCACCTGTATCTCTATAGATCCTGAAAGCTTCATCACCCTCCATAACTAATGCATCTGAAGACGCATCAAGTTTGAAATCCTTCAGTCCAATTCCCGCTGAGAGAAAAATGACAGCAATAAAAACCATCACTGTAATTGGTTTTTTAAGAATTAATCTAAAAATACTCTGCATGTTTATTGTTTTTTGTTAGCACAATCTGGTGATGAATAAATTACTGGATTAGCTTTATATTCTTCGATAGTAAAAGCCTGGATGGATAATGCATGTATTTCATTCATGACATTGGATAAAATTTGATATATTAATTGATGTCTTTTTACTTTACTCAATTTAATAAAATCATCTGAGGCAATTATCAATTTAAAATGAGTCTCTGAATTTGGAGGAACATTATGCTTTGAGCTTTCATTTTCAAGAAACATATGCTCAACAGTTAATTGCTTATTTAGGGATTTGATAATGTCATCATAAGAGCTCATTTGGACTCCATTTTTAACAGATATTCTTTATTGCTCCTTCCTAAAGCAAACTCTCCAATTGATCCATCTTGCTTAATTATCCTGTGACATGGAATAAGAAGAGGTAATGGATTTAATCTGCAGGCGCTTCCAATAGCTCTTGCTGCTCCAGGAGAGCCGATCATTGAGGCCAACGAACTATAAGATTCTGTATCACCTCTAGGTATTGTTAATAATTTTTTCCATATCTTTACCTGAAATGGAGTGCCATTAAGAAAATATTTTGGGAAACTTATCAAACCATCTTTATCAAAGAAATCATTAATTACTTTTTGAAGGTCGATATCGGGTAAATATGAAGAATGTTTTTGACCTATGAAGCTAAGCTTAATTAACAAAGAATTAATATAGAATGAATTAAAGTTTCCGATTGGAGTGCATATTGACTTAACTTCCATATTTATAATTTTAACATTGGCAACTGTTTGAAATAAAAAAATATAAAAAAAGAGGGTCAAGGCCCTCTTTTGTTGAAAATAATATTATTTATTTTAATTGATGGGTAATATAGATCCTGCTGTTAGAACATGAATCAATTAAATCTCCAAGGGCTTTATCCTCATCAGATCCATTAATATTGATCCAATAATTATCAGCTGCCGCTCCAAGCTCCGAGACAGTTCTTGCATAAAGTGAATATACATAATCGTAATCACCTTCTGTGGCTCCAGATCCAGGAAATATCATTTTTCGTCCAAGGTTATCGCCTTTTGATCTAGCGGCAATTGCAAAATCTTTATATGCATCAAACACTTGTCGACTATTAATCCCCTCTTTCATCTTGCAATCAGAAAATCTAACCGCTCCAACTTCCATATCACCCTCGGGAGATGAAATTGGCCATTGCCAAGTATCTATGGCCTGAACTGGAATTGTTGGAACTTTTTTAAGAAGATCAGTTCCATTTTTTACCCAATATTCAAGACCGATATATTGCTCAGTTGCATTTGGCCAAATTCCTAAAAAAACACTATCAAGTGATTGCGAGTTTGAATTAAAGTAAGGCATAAAAAGAACAGGTTGCCAATTATCATAAATAGAATGCTTGGATGTCCACTTAACCAAATCTTCTCCCCACTTTAATAGGTCATCAAAATCTTTACCAGGCTTGAACTTGTCAACATAGTATTCTGCTTTATTTGGCACAGGTTCATACTTATATTCATCTTGCGCATAAGTAATTGTCGATATTGATAATAGAGACATCGCCAAAAATGAAGTTAATTTTTTCATAATTTCTCCGTAAAAATATATTTAAAAAACTTACATTAACATGAAAAAAATTTTTTAGTAGGGAAAACATTTTATGGTGCGGCATCCGAGATTCGAACTCGGACCATCTGCTTGGAAGGCAGATATACTAGCCATTATACTAATGCCGCTAATAAGTGAATTCGTATATTACACTATCTTTGAATGAATCTTAAAATAATTAAATTTTAAGTTTCTCTTCATAAAGTTCATTGGCAAAAATAGCTAAAGATTAGTTAAGCTGATTAATTTTTATAACTCAAAAAATAATTGATTGCTTGATTTCACCAAATAAAAGCATGATTATAAAATTTCTCAACTTATATCTATATAACCTGATATCGACGATACATTTTAGAAGGCTGACAAATAGACTGCTCTAAAAGCATTGATTGAATTTCTTTGCTTATCTCTTGAGATCGCCAGAATTCCAAGAATTCTTGCCGTGATTCAAGCGATATAAAAATATTTGTCCATTGAAATTTATTTTCAGAATCAAATGCTTCTGCGTAGAGTATGTCTACAGGAGAACTATTTTTTATTAATGCATCTTTAAATCGCTCAAGGACTAATTTCAATGTTGCATAATTAAATCCTGCAAGATACTCACAATTTAATATCTCAGAAATTACATTCGAAGAAAAAATATTTTGACTGGTTAAATTCATAACTTGGGTTGTAATATCGAAACTTATACAGTTTGCTATTTGATCGAAAGATAATGTTTCAAGGGTTAGTTTAAACCTATCTAAAGATAGTGTGTTGGTATGATTGAAGAATAATTTAAAAGATTTGGTTTCAATCTGCCCTTCTTGTGATAATGGGAATAAAAAAAATACTGCCTCGGAGCTCCCCTCAATTCTTTTAAAGCTATTTATAAATTTTGGGATGAATCTTTCGACTGAGTTAAGGGTTTTACCAGAAACTAATTTGCAATCAAATGATGTTTGATTAATTGAGTAATCAGGTTTGATAAAATTTTTTAGTTCTAAATTAGAATTTGGAGAATCTCGATCACAACCTGCAAGAGTAACGATAAAAAAAATTAAAAAGTAATTTTTCAACTTCGATTAAAAATATTTAATTAGTGACATAATAATATTATGAAAAAATATATCTGCCTACAGGCAATATACATATGTTCAATCTTTATGTTGCCTTCAAGTCTTTTCGCATATAAGTATGGCTTGGGATCTTGTCTTGATCAAAGCCTTGAGCAAGTAATTTGGCCAGCGATTAAAAAAGAAAATTTGGACGGATTTATTTTTCTTGGAGACAATGTTTATGGCGATCATCCAAATGGAAAACTCTTAAAAATGAAGAATGCATATAAAATTCAGAGAGAAAAGCTGCCGAAATGGTTAATGCAAGATAAAGAGATCTTAGCCATATGGGATGATCACGATTTTGGATTGAATGATGGGGGGAATGACTATATTTTTAAAAAGGAAGCTCAAGAAATGTTTTTAAATTTTTGGGATGTTCCTTCAAATGATCCAAGAAATTTTAGGGAAGGACTGTATTTTAAGAAACAAAAATACTTAGATGAGATTGAAATTGAAATCATTGCTCTTGATACAAGATATTTCAGATCAAGATTAAATGGTAAGAAGAACGCATATAAGCCTAATATAAATCCTAAGGCAACTATTCTTGGTAAAGAACAATGGGATTGGTTTGAATCTTCGATCGCTAATTCAACTGCCAAAGTCATTATTATTCTTTCCTCTATTCAAGTATTAGCCACTGATCACCCATATGAAAAATGGGCAAATTTTCCACTGGAACGCAATAAATTAATCAGAATACTCTCTGAAGCATCTAAAGAAAAAAGAATAATTGTGGTTTCGGGCGATAGGCACAGATCAGGGATATACCAAAACAATTTTTTTATTGAAATTACTGCTTCTTCATTAAATAAACCTGGATCAAAATTCAATGAAAGTGATCCATTCTTATTAGGTGAAACTTTTCCGGAAATAAACTACGGGATTTTAGATATACAACCGACGCAAAATCGTATTACTATTTCAATTCATGATAAAGAAGGAAAAGGTCTAAATTCCAAAACTATGGATATCTATTAAAAAAGTTATTCTTTTTTAAATTTTTTATGTAAGAAAAAAAATAGTATTATTAAATCATGATGAACTTAATACGCTTAAGAAATCTCAAAAAAATTCATTTTTTTATCTGCTGTTTTTTACTTTCAAACATTAGCTATTCCGATACCCTCATTCATGCTGGAAATTTAATTGATACAAACAATGGGGAGATAAGCAAAAAAGTAACCATCAGGATAGTAGGCAATAAGATAATTGATGTTACTAAGGGTTATGTTAAACCTCGAGGTGATGATGAAGTTGTAAATTTAAAAGATTCATATGTATTACCTGGGCTCATGGATATGCATGTTCATCTTACTTCTGAATACGTACCCAAGGCCGAAAGAGATGAAGGAGTTGAGCCAGAATATAGCGCTATATTTGCTGTAAATGCTGCATCAAAAACTCTCATGGCCGGATTTACTTCAGTTAGAAATGTTGGGGACGGAGGCATGGAAACTATTTCCTTACGAAAGGCAATTCGAAAAGGTTTAGTTATAGGGCCAAGAATTTTTACATCAGGAAAAACGATTGCAACTACTGGAGGGCATGGTGATCCTACCAATGGACTCTCCAAAGATAGTTATATTCCTCCCACTCCAGAAGAAGGTGTCATCGACAGTCCTGATGAAGCAAGAAAAGCTGTAAGACAGAGATATAAAGATGGAGTTGATGGAATTAAAATTACATCTACTGGAGGCGTCCTGAGCGTTGCAAAATCTGGAGAGAATCCTCAATTTACTGATGCTGAGCTTGAAGCAATCATAAGTACTGCAAAAGATTATGGATTATGGACAGCAGCTCATGCTCATGGCAAAGAGGGTATGAAACGAGCTGTTTTGGCTGGCATTACTTCAATAGAACACGGAACTTACATGGATCAAGAGATAATGGATCTTATGAAGGCAAATGGGACTTACTATGTTCCCACCATAATGGCAGGAAATTGGGTAGCTGAAAAAGCTAAAATTCCTAATTTCTTTCCAACACTTGTAAGACCAAAAGCAGAAAAAATTGGTCCTCTTATTCAATCAACATTCGCAAAAGCATATAAAGCGGGAGTAAAAATCGCCTTTGGAACTGACTCAGGAGTATCTGCACATGGGGATAATTGGCAAGAATTTGTATTGATGTCTGCTGCAGGCATGACAAATAAGGATGCTCTGAGAAGTGCAACGATTGAAACAGCCAAGCTTTTAGGAGTCGAAGACAAATTGGGGCAAATTAAAAAAGGCATGCTTGCAGACATCATTGCATTGCAAAATAATCCACTTGAAGACATATCAATAATGAAGAATGTTGGCTTTGTGATGAAAGACGGGATTATTTTCAAACAAACCTTTTAAGGTAATAACAACAAAACTTTAAATATATATATAATTTTAAATACATGATCACTTCGAATGCTTTACTTGTATTAAAAAAATGAAACATCTAGGGTTAATACTTCCAGATGATTTAACAACAAACAATAAAGTTCTTTCAGCCATAAATGTAACTGACCCATTATTACTTTATGAACCTTGTGACTCTTTTTATCAATTAAAACATCATAAGCATAAATTAGTATTGCTGATCTCAGGTTTAAGGCATTGGAAAATTGAACTTGAAAAAAAATTTAAAAATATTATCCACATTAAAATTACAAAAGATAAAAGTGAAGATCTTATGCATCAGCTGGAAATCATACATAAAAAAATTAAGTTCAATGTTTTGCATGTTTCACAACCAAGTGATCATGGAACTTTGACGCAACTTATGTTTTTTGGCTCTACGCACAATGTTGAACTAAAAATTTATCCTGATACAAAATTTATTGACTCAATAGATGGATTTTCTGAATGGTCAAAGGACAAAAAATCCATAGTTCAAGAATATTACTATCGATGGTTAAGAAAAAAATATAACTTGCTCATGGAGGGTAATAAGCCACTTGGTGATAAATGGAATTTTGATAAAGAAAATCAAAAAAGTATCTCTAAATTAAAAGAGACTCCTAAGGAAAGGGTCAAAATTAAAACAGATGAAATCACAATATCAACAATGGTTGATGTAGAGAATTGTTTTTCTGATTCAATTGGAGATTTGGAGGCTTTCAATTGGGCAGTTACGCATAAGGAAGCTAGAAAGCAACTGAAAATATTTTTGAATAGTTACTTTAGATTATTTGGAGATTTTGAAGACGCCATTGATAAAAGTAATAACACATTATTTCATTCTCTTTTATCTCCGTATATAAATTCGGGTTTATTAAATCCCATGGAATGCATTGTTGACGCTATTAGTTATTACAAAAACAAAAAAAATAAAATACCGATTAATGCTCTAGAAGGATTTGTAAGGCAAATTTTAGGATGGAGAGAATTTATTAGAGGCGTTTATTGGATAAATATGCCGCAATATAAAGAAATGAACTATTGGTCACACAAAAATAGGCTTAATGATAATTGGTATACAGGAAAAACAGGTATTCCCATACTTGACGATGCAATTAAAGAAAGTGCATCTACTGGTTATACACACCACATAAATAGATTGATGATCATTTCAAATCTAATGAACTTGTCTAATATCAACCCAAATGAAATTTATAGATGGTTTATGGAGATGTACGTTGATTCTGCTGACTGGGTAATGGTCCCAAACGTTTATGGAATGGGCACATATGCTGATGGGGGAATATTTTCTACAAAACCTTATATATGTGGTTCAAGCTATATGCTTAGAATGTCAAATTATAAAAAAGGAGAATGGTGTGATGCGGTGGATGGTCTCTATTGGAGATTTATAGAAAATAATAGAGATTTCTTTAGTTCAAATCCTAGATTGGGCTTAATGATAAGATCCCTTGATAAAATGAACTCTGAAAGAAAGAACAAAATTTTTCACGCTGCAGAGATTTTTATTGAAAAAAATACTTCCTAAAGATCCTCCAACAAAAACTCAGAAACAGCAATATTTAACTCATTGCTGCCTTGAGTGCCACTGGGGACTAGTTGATACCTCCATCGAAATGGTAGATTCCTTTCAACTCCAAGCATAGTTAGATCATTAAAAAAATTTGTGCCTCTATCAAGCCTATCTTTGCCTTGTTTTTTTGCTTTTCTTGTTTTGATGAGAGTTCTATCAATTTTCTTAAAACTTGTATCACTCAGGAATACTCCACCTTTCAATCGCATGAACCACTCTATTCTTTGACTTGAAATATTCATGTTTTTAGTCCCAAAAGGAAAAGTTATCTGATCATCAATGAATGTGTAAAATCCGGAATTCGCCATAGCTACTTTATCTACTCTTGTATCATTGCTAAATAAGAGATAGCGTTGAACGAATTCAGAACCTTTTGAGTGACCATAGAGTCTATAACTCAAAGTAGAGAGATTTAATTTGCTATGAAAAAAATCAAATAGAATTCCTAATGAATTATCTAAATGCATTGATTTATTATTTAATAATTTAC
>TARA_B100001121_G_scaffold77863_2_pt1 | contig 12336 bp, 8 predicted proteins | sample TARA_B100001121 | Tara Oceans TARA_B100001121 (sample SAMEA2622817) | marine metagenome | biome: marine biome (ENVO:00000447); feature: surface water layer (ENVO:00002042); material: "saline water (ENVO:00002010), including plankton (ENVO:xxxxxxxx)" | depth 5 m
CTATTTTAATATTTTTTTGATCTGGATTAGAAACAATACCTATAGTTGCTAAGCATGAATTACTTACTTTTCTCATTTCTCCAGAAGATAATTTCAATATAGCGTGATCTCCGTCAAAACCTGAAAGAGTAATTGATGAACCCGCAGATCTTGCAAGTTTACCTCCGTTACCTGGAATTAATTCAACGTTATGAATTGATGTTCCGGGAGGAATATCCTTCAGCTCCAAACAATTTCCGATTTTAATTTCAACATTCTTTCCAGACTCAATTTTGTCTCCTTTTTTAAGGCCTTGAGGGCACAAAATATAAGCTTTTTCTTTATCTGCGTATGAAACCAATGCTATATATGCTGTTCTATTTGGATCATATTCTATTCTTTCAACTAAACCGGCAATATTTTGTTTTTTTCGATAAAAATCAATTAGTCGATATTTATGCTTAGACCCTCCACCGATATGTCTTGAGGTAATTCTGCCGTTATTGTTTCTACCTCCAGTAAAATTTTGACCTTTCGTTAACGGTTTGTATGGCGATCCTTTCCACAACTTACTTTTATCTAAAACAATAGTTCCTCTGCTAGATTTTGTATAAGGTTTAAAAGTTTTCAGTGCCATAAATTAAATTCCTGTAGTTAGATCGATACTTTGACCTTTTTTTAAAGTCACAATTGCTTTTTTATACCCGCTTTTAATTGATTTTTTTCCTTGTTTAATTTTTGATTTTGATTTTTGGTTTATTATATTTACCTTAATAACATTTACTTTAAAAATTTTTTCAATATTCTTTTTTATTATACTTTTGTTTGCTTTTTCATGAACTTTAAATACAGTTTTATTTTGTTCGGAAAGTATAGTTGCTTTTTCCGTAATTATAGGATGTCTTACTGAGTCTATGTAATTAATCTTTTTCATTTAATATTCTTTCTTGTATTTTTTTCAAAGATGAGGACGTGATAATAATATTTTTATATCTAAATAGATCATAAATATTTGTACCTTTATCTTGTATTAATTTTAAATTTTTTATATTTCTTGCAGATCTATTTATATTCTTTAAGGACTCTTCATCAGAAATAATTAGAACATTGGATAGTTTATTTTTTAATAAAAATTTATTAAATTCCTTTGTTTTCTTAATTTCATTTTTTACGTCTGCTAAAAAGTATAGTTTTTTTTCTAAATTTTTCTTTGATAGAGAGTGCACAATAGCCAATTTTCTTACTTTTTTGTTAATCTTTTTTATTTTGTAAACTGCTCCTTTTGGTCCATGAGCAATCCCCCCGCCAACGAATATTGGTGCCTTTTTACTGGCGTGTCTGGCTCCACCACTACCTTTTTGTGCAATTATTTTCTTTGTTGATCCGGTTATTTGATTCCTTTGTTTTGTTTTTGCTGTTCTTGGTTTAGCGTGATTTAATTGCCAGTCTATAACTGATTTAATTAATTTATAATTAATTTTTGTTTTAAAAAGTTTATCAGATACTTCTATTGAGTTTGTTTTTGAACCATCAATGTTTAGCATAGGAAATTTCATTTACTTTTTTCCTTTCTTTGCTTGTGCTGCTTTAACTTTTGCCTCATGTTTTTCTTTTAAAGTTTTTCTTGTTACGTTCTTTACTGACTCCCTCAATAAAACTGTTGAATTTTTTGAACCTGGAATTGAACCTCTCAAATAAATTAAATTGTTTTCCAAATCTGACTTAATAATTTCTAAATTAAGCATGGTTCTAATTTTATCTCCCATATGCCCTGCCATTTTTTTTCCTTTAAACACTTTTCCTGGGTCTTGCCTTTGACCTGTAGATCCATGGGATCTATGAGAAACAGAAACTCCATGCGAAGCTCTTAAGCCACCAAAATTCCATCTTTTCATCACTCCAGCAAAACCTTTTCCTATAGTTTTTGATTTAACATCTAAAAATTTTTTATCTTTAAAAATCTCTAATCCAAGCTCATTTCCTTCTTTGTATTGGTCGTTATTTTCAACCCTAAATTCTTTTAATATTTTTTTTGGCTCTGTATTTTTTTTTGCGAAATAGCCTTTCATTTGCTTTGTTAATTTTGAATTTTTAATCTTAAAAAACCCGAGTTTAATTGCACTGTATCCTCTTTTGTCCTTATTAATTATATCTATCACTCTCCCCTTCTCGACTTTAATAACTGTAACCGGTACAGACTGTCCTGTATCCATAAACTCTCTTGTCATACCAATCTTTTTTCCTATTAATCCTATACTCATTTTTAAATCTTTATTTCTATATCCACACCTGAGGCTAAATCTAACTTCATTAATGCCTCAACGGTTTGTGGGGTTGGTTCGATAATATCAATTAATCTTTTGTGTGTTCTAGACTCAAACTGTTCTCTACTTTTTTTATCAATATGTGGAGATCTTAAAACAGTATATCTTTCTATTCTTGTTGGTAAGGGAATCGGTCCTTTAACTTGAGCTCCGGTTCTCTTAGCAGTATTAACTATTTCCTCGGTAGATAAATCTAGGATTTTATTATCGTACGCCTTTAAATGAATTCTTATATTTTGGTTTTCCATAATATTATGCTAATTTTTTTGTTACTTCGTCTTGAACATTTTGAGGCACTTTATCATAGTGACTAAACTGCATAGTATATTGTGCCCTACCTTGTGTAGATGATCTTAAATTATTAATATATCCAAACATATTTGCTAAAGGCACAACTGCGTTTATAGCTGTTGCGTTTCCTCTAGCTTCAGTAGAGCCTACTTGTCCTCTTCTGCTATTCAAATCACCAATTACGTCACCCATAAATTCTTCAGGTGTTACAACTTCAACCTTCATCATTGGTTCAAGTAATTTTAAAGTTGCTTTTTGACACGCCTCTCTAAAACAAGATCTACTTGCGATTTCAAAAGCCAAAACACTTGAGTCTACGTCGTGATGCAATCCATCTAATATCTTTACTTTGTAATCTATTATTGGAAATCCAGCTAATATTCCGCTATCAGATACACTTTCTACTCCTTTTTCAACTCCAGGAATATACTCTTTTGGTATAGCTCCGCCTTTTATGAGATTTTCAATTTCTCTACCTTTACCAGCTTCTAATGGTTCTACGCTTAATCTTACTTTAGCAAACTGACCTGCGCCCCCACTTTGTTTTTTATGAATATATTCTATTTCTGCAGTTCCTAATATAGTTTCTCTATAAGCTACTTGAGGAGCACCTATATTTGCTTCAACTTTAAATTCTCGTTTCATTCTATCAACAATTATGTCTAAGTGTAATTCACCCATTCCTTTAATAATTGTTTGTCCTGACTCCTCATCTGATGAAACTCGGAAAGAAGGATCTTCTTTCGCAAGTCTAGCTAGTGCTTCTCCCATTTTTTCCTGATCTCCTTTAGTTTTAGGCTCGACAGCAATTTCAATGACGGGATCAGGAAATTCCATTGGCTCTAATAAAATTGGATTTTTTGAGTCACACAAAGTGTGACCGGTTATCGTGTGCTTAAGACCTGCTAATGCAACAATATCACCTGCCGAAGCTGATTTTATGTCTTCTCTACTGTTGGCATGCATAAGCAACATTCGACCAATTCTCTCATTCTTATCTTTGGATGAATTTAAAATTGATGTTCCTGCATTTAATGTACCTGAATATATTCGTATAAAAGTGAGTGAACCTACAAATGGGTCATTAGCTACTTTAAAAGCAAGGGCAGAGAAATTTTCTGTTTCCTCGAATTTCATAGTTACTTTATCATCTGAACCAACTTTAGTACCCTCAATTGATCCTAAATCTTTAGGGCTTGGTAAATAATCAATTACTGCATCTAATAAAGGCTGAACACCTTTATTTTTAAAAGCTGAGCCTGTTATGATTGGTACAAAATTGAAGCTTAATGTACCTTTTCTTATGCATTTTATTAAATCTGCCTCTGAAGGTTCTTTTCCATCTAGATAGGACTCCATTAATTTCTCGTCTTCCTCAACAGCGGTCTCAACTAAATTTTGTCTGTACTTTGCTGCTTTTTCTTTTAAATTCTCAGGTATGTCGACATATTCAAATTTTGCGCCTAAGTCCTCATTTTGCCATACAATACCTTTCATTTTTACTAAATCCACAACTCCTTTGAGATCTGCTTCTGCTCCTATTGGCAATTGTAAAGGTAAAGGTTTACATCCCAATCTCTCTTTAATCATGTCTACACAACGATAGAAATCTGCACCAGTTCTATCCAATTTATTAACAAAGCAAATTCTAGGCACTTTATATTTATCTGCTTGTCTCCAAACTGTCTCAGATTGAGGCTCAACTCCAGCAACACCATCAAACACTGCTACTGCACCGTCTAAAACTTTTAATGATCTTTCTACCTCAATCGTAAAATCTACATGTCCAGGTGTGTCTATTATGTTAATCCTATGGTCTCTCCAGAAACAAGTAGTAGCAGCAGATGTTATTGTGATACCTCTTTCTTGCTCTTGCTCCATCCAATCCATTGTTGCGGCTCCATCATGAACTTCACCAATCTTGTGACTTTTGCCAGTGTAATACAAAATTCTTTCAGTTGTAGTAGTCTTACCAGCATCAATGTGAGCCATAATTCCTATGTTTCTATATTTATCTAAAGAATATTTAGTCATAAATTTTTACCATCTAAAATGTGCAAAAGCCTTATTGGACTCTGCCATTTTATGTGTATCTTCTCTTTTTTTTATAGCTGAACCTTTGTTCTGAGATGCGTCCATTATTTCAGCGTAGAGTTTATCAGCCATTGTTTTATTTTTTCTTTTACGTGTTGCGTCCATTATCCACCTTAATGCTAGTGCTTGTGCTCTTTTAGATTTTACTTCTACTGGGACTTGATAGGTTGCCCCTCCAACTCTTCTAGACCTGCACTCTAAATTTGGTTTAACATTGCTAATTGCATTATTAAAAATTTTTAATGGGTCTTCATTATTTTTCGATTTAATTTTTTCTAAAGCATCATAGAGAATTTTTTCTGCAGTTGATCTTTTTCCATCATACATAATAGAATTTATAAACTTTGAAACCACTTCAGATTTAAATCTAGGGTCTGGATAGATTTTTCTAATTGGTGCTTTTCTTTTTCGAGACATAAATTATTTTGGTTTTTTTGTTCCGTACAACGATCTTCTTTTCTTTCTGTTTGCTACACCCTGAGTATCAAGGTTTCCTCTTAAAATATGATATCTAACACCAGGTAAATCTTTTACTCTTCCTCCACGCAACAATACGACTGAATGTTCTTGTAAATTGTGGCCTTCACCAGGGATATAAGCCGTAACCTCAAAACCATTTGATAATCTTACTCTTGCAACTTTTCTTAAAGCTGAGTTTGGCTTTTTAGGTGTTGTTGTATAAACTTTAACACAAACCCCACGTTTCAGTGGCTGTTTTTCTAGTGCTGGAACCTTATTCCTTGTTATAGGTTTGATCCTACTTTTTTTAATCAGCTGATTAATTGTTGGCATAATTGTATTCTGAAGTTGAAATAAAGAAAACCTTTTAATGTTTTAAGTTAGTGTTTAAGGTTATAATCTACCTTACTTCTAACATTCAAAATGTGCCGTAAACTAGCACCGAATTGATAAAAGTCAACGTTTTATAAGTTCCTGAATAAAATTTAAGCTGTCTGTTCTGGCGCTTCTGTTGCGGATTCTAGCTCTTGTTTTTTAAGCTCTTCCAATCTTGCCTTATCTTGTTCTCTTGCTTGCTTATCCCACTCTATTTTTGTTAATCCTGTACCTGCTGGTACTAATCTACCAACTATTACATTTTCCTTTAACCCCTCTAAACTGTCTGTTTTTCCTTTGATAGAGGCATCAGTTAAAACTCGAGTAGTCTCTTGGAATGAAGCTGCTGAGATAAAAGAATTAGTTTGCAGTGAAGCTTTAGTAATTCCAAGTAATACTCTCTCAAATTGAGCAGGTTTTTTCTTTTCATCTCTAAGTTTATCGTTAATAACATTTACATCTAATAAGTCTATTACTTCTCCAACCAGTAGTTCTGAATCTCCAGGATCTTTAATTTCAACTCTTTTAAGCATTTGTCTTACTATTGTTTCTATATGTTTATCATTTATAACTACCCCTTGAAGTCTATAAACTTCTTGTACTTCTGAAACGAAGTATTCGGTCAGTTTCTCAACTCCTAAAATTCTAAGTATGTCATGTGGAGCTGGACTTCCGTCTAAAAGATATTCTCCTTTTTTAATTTTTTCACCTTGATTGAAATTTACGTGTTTGCCTTTAGGGATTAAATAATTTGAAGTTTCACCATTGGATGAAACTATTGAAATTTTTTGTTTTCCTCTTACTTCTTTACCAAATTCTATTATACCATCATTCTCAGCAATAATTGCACTATCTTTTGGTCTTCTTGCTTCAAATAATTCGGCTACCCTAGGTAATCCTCCGGTAATATCTTTTGTTTTTGAAGTTTCTTTAGGTAAACGAGCTAGCACGTCACCAGCTGATATTTTTTGACCATCTTTTACAGATAAAATTGTATCTGGAACTAAGTAATATCTTGCTTCATTGCCGTCAGCTTTTTTTATGATCTCGCCTTTTTCATTTCTCAGAGTTATTCGAGGTTTTAATTCAGAATTTTTTGATGATGACTTCCAATCTGTAACTGATTTTGATGATAAACCTGTTGCATCATCTAAAGTTTCTGTTAAAGAACTTCCTTCCATTAGATCCATATAATTTACAATACCACCAGTTTCGGCTATCACCGGCAATGTATATGGATCCCATTCTGCAATCTTTTTCCCTTTATCTATTTTTTCACCATCTTTAAAAAATAACTTTGAACCATAATTTACTTTGTATATAGCTAGTTGGCGCCCGTTATCATCCTCGATACTTAGTTGTGTATTTCTACCCATTACGATTATGTTTTTCTTTGAGTCCTCTATAAGATTTTTATTTATAATGTTTAGCTTTCCTTTTGTTTGTGAGATGATTTGCGACTCTTCTTTAATCTGAGCAGTTCCACCCACGTGAAAAGTTCTCATAGTTAATTGTGTGCCAGGCTCACCGATAGATTGGGCAGCGATCATTCCAACTGCTTCGCCTACGCTCACCAATTTTCCTCTTGCTAAATCTCTGCCATAACATATTTGACAAACTCCTTTTGTAGAAGCGCAAGTAATAACTGAATAAACATTTACAGATTTTACCCCAGCAGCATCAATTTTTTCACAATCAAATTCATCAATTAATTTATCTTTTTTAAGAATAACTTCTCCTGTTACTGGATTTTTAATATTTTCCGCAATAACTCTACCTAAAACTCTTTCTGAAAGACTGACTAAAATGTTTCCTCCCTCAATAATTTCAGAGATAGTCACTGATGATCTTTTCTTTGGATCGCATTCAGACTTTGTAATTTGGACATCTTGTGCTACGTCACATAGTCTTCTTGTTAGATAGCCTGAATTAGCAGTCTTAAGTGCGGTGTCCGCTAATCCTTTCCTTGCCCCGTGAGTTGAATTAAAATACTCTAATACTGATAAACCCTCTTTGAAGTTAGCTATAATTGGTGTTTCAATAATTTCTCCAGATGGTTTAGCAATCAAGCCTCTCATGCCAGCTAATTGCTTCATCTGGGCTTGAGATCCTCTAGCACCAGAGTCCGCCATCATATAAACCGAATTTGTTTCTATTCTGTCATCTTCGTATACTTTTTCCGCGGAGGATATTTCTTTCATCATTTCGTTTGCAACTGTATCCGTGCATTTAGACCATACATCTACTACCTTATTATACTTTTCGCCTCTTGTAATTAAACCATCAGAATATTGTTTTTCATATTCCTCGATTTGTTTTTTGGTACTAGTTATTAAATTTTCCTTAGTTTTTGGAATAATTAAATCGTCTTTCCCAAAAGATATACCTGCTTTAAATGCATGTTTAAATCCAAGTGTTTTAATTTTGTCACAGAAAATTACTGTTTCTTTTTGACCACAATATCTAAAAATTGTATCAATTACCTCAGATACATTTTTTTTTGTCAGTAATTTATTTACTAACGAAAATTTAATATTGCTATTTTTGGGTAAAACATTTGCTAATAAGAATCTACCTGCAGTACTAGTGTATTTTTCAGTAATTAATTTTCCATCTTGATTGATTGTTTTAAATGTAGAAACTATTTTAGAATGTAAACTTATTGACTTACTCTCAAGAGCTTGTTCTATTTCTTCAATGCTAGAAAATATTCCTTTTGGCTTTTTATCTCCTTCCTCAGATTGAGATAAATAGTAAATACCTAATACAATATCCTGACTTGGTACGATAATTGGTTTTCCGTTAGAGGGACTCAAAATATTATTTGTTGACATCATTAAAACTCTAGCTTCGAGTTGAGCTTCTAAACTCAAAGGTATATGTACTGCCATCTGATCACCGTCAAAATCTGCGTTAAATGCTGCGCAAACCAAAGGATGTAATTCAATTGCATTTCCCTCAATTAATTTAGCTTCAAATGCTTGAACACCTAATCTATGTAATGTTGGAGCTCTATTTAAGAGTATAGGATGCTCTCTGATGATATGTTCGAGCGAGTCCCAGACTTCACTTTTTTCTTTTTCTACAAGTCTTTTTGCTTGCTTAATTGTTGTTGCTAGTCCCAACTTATCAAGCCTAGCATATAAAAAAGGTTTAAATAATTCTAATGCCATTTTTTTTGGGAGGCCGCATTGATGAAGTTTTAGTTCGGGTCCAACTACAATTACAGATCTTCCAGAGTAATCAACTCTTTTACCCAATAAATTTTGTCGAAACCTTCCTTGTTTCCCTTTAAGCATTTCCGCTAATGATTTAAGTGGTCTTTTTCCAGTTCCAGTAATAACTCTTCCCCTTCTTCCGTTATCGAATAAGGCATCAACCGATTCCTGCAACATTCTTTTTTCATTTCTAACAATAATGTCAGGAGCTTTTAAATCTAATAATCTCTTTAAACGATTATTTCGATTTATCACTCTTCTATAAAGATCGTTCAAATCAGACGTTGCAAATCTTCCGCCATCTAAAGGCACTAAAGGTCTCAACTCTGGCGGAATTACAGGAACCGAAGTCAAAATCATCCACTCAGGTTTGTTTCCTGAAGAAATAAAAGATTCAATTAATTTTAATCTTTTTATGGTCCTTTCTTCTGTTACTTTTGATTTGATTTCAGCTAAGGATTCTCTCAGTTTTTTTTGTTCTTTTTTTAAATCTAAATTTACAAGTATTTCTCTTACAGCCTCAGCTCCAATACCAGCCGTAAAAGCATCTTCTCCGAATTCTTCTTGTGCTTTAACTAAAGCCTCCTCAGAAATTAGTTGTCCCTTCTTTAATGTTGTGAGGCCAGGTTCAACTACAATAAAACTCTCAAAATATAATACCTTTTCAACCTCTTTCAATTTCATATCGATTGCTAAAGAAATTCTACTAGGTAAAGATTTTAAAAACCATATATGTGCAACTGGACATGCGAGATCAATATGACCCATTCTCTCTCTTCTTACATTTGATTTAGTGACCTCAACACCGCATTTTTCACAAATAATACCTCGGAATTTCATTCTTTTATATTTTCCACACAAGCATTCATAATCTTTTACTGGGCCAAATATTCTGGAGCAAAATAATCCGTCTTTTTCAGGTCTAAATGTTCTATAATTTATTGTTTCAGGTTTCTTTATCTCTCCATACGACCAAGATTTTATTTTCTCAGGGCTTGCAAGAGTTATTTTAATATTTGTAAAGTTATTTTCTTGAGAAACATTCTGTCCTTGATAATTTTTTGCTAGATTTTTTTCCATAACTTAATTTAGTTCAATATTTAAACCAAGCGCTCTTATCTCTTTAACTAAAACATTAAAGGACTCAGGTACGCCTGACTCAAAGTTATTGTTTCCCTTCACTATTGTTTCATATACTTTAGTTCTTCCTGCAACATCATCGGATTTTACTGTTAAAATTTCCTGAAGAGTATATGAAGCACCATAAGCCTCTAAAGCCCAGACTTCCATTTCGCCAAATCTCTGTCCGCCAAGTTGCGCTTTTCCACCTAGGGGTTGTTGAGTAACTAAACTGTAAGGCCCTGTTGACCTAGCATGAATTTTATCCTCAACTAGATGGTTTAATTTTAACATATAAATTATTCCAACAGTAACTGGTCTATCAAATCTTTCGCCCGTTTGACCATTCCAAAGATTAGTTTGACCTGAATTTGGTAATTTAGCTAAGTCTAACATTTCAGTGATATCTTTAGTAGAAGCTCCATCAAAAACTGGAGTTGCTATAGGAACGCCGTTAGATAAATTTTCAACTAACTCTGCTATTTCTTTATTAGATAATTTAGCAATTACTTCATCGTAATAAGATTGTCCATATACCTCTTTAAGTTTTTCTTTAATCTTAATTAATTGTTTATCGAAATCTTTTAAATATGATTTTATTTGATCTCCTAGTTCTGAACATGACCATCCTAAGTGCGTTTCTAATATTTGGCCAACGTTCATTCTACTTGGAACACCAAGTGGGTTTAAGACAATATCTACAGGTTTTCCACTTTCCATATATGGCATATCTTCAACAGGAACAATCTTACTGACAACACCTTTGTTACCGTGTCTACCTGCCATTTTATCACCTGGCATCAATCTTCTTTTAACTGCTACAAAAACTTTTACTACTTTCATTACCGTAGGTAATAAGTCGTCACCTTGTTGTATCTTATTAACTTTATCATCAAATCTTAGCTTTATATCGTCAGAGGCATTTTCAAACTGTTTTTTTAATTTCTCTAAATTTTCATTAATTTCCTTTTTAGCAAAAGATATTTTCCAAAGATCTTTCAAAGAGAAATTCTCAAAATCATTTCTGTTTAAAGTCGTTCCAGGTTTAAGCTCTTTAAATTGCTTATCAATACTTTGATTGTTTAATAGATCAATGGCTCTTAATTTAATATTTCTGTTTAAGATTTCCTCTTCAACTTTTTTATCCTCTTGAACTAATTCTATTTCAGCCCTTTCAATTGCTATTGATCTCTCATCTTTTTCTATTCCATGTCTATTAAATACTCTCACATCTATAACAACTCCAGCACTTCCTGAAGGCAGTTTAAGTGAAGAGTCTCTCACATCTGTGGCTTTTTCTCCAAAAATCGATCTTAAAAGTTTTTCCTCAGGACTAGAAGATGTCTCGCTTTTTGGCGTAACCTTACCTACTAAAATGTCTCCAGGTTTTACCTCTGCGCCTACATAAACAATACCAGATTCATCTAGGTTTCTTAAACTTTCCTCGCTAACATTAGGAATGTCTCTTGTAATCTCCTCAGCTCCCAATTTTGTGTCCCTGGCCATAGACTCATATTCCTCTATGTGAACAGAAGTAAATACATCGTCTGTAACACATCTTTCTGAAATTAAAATTGAGTCCTCAAAATTGTATCCTTGCCAAGGCATAAAAGCTACTGTTACGTTTTTACCTAAAGCTAATTCACCAAGCTTAGTAGCCGGACCATCTGCAATGATATCACCTTTTTTAATCTTGTCGCCTACCTTAACTAAAGGTTTTTGATTAATGCAAGTATTTTGATTAGATCTTTGAAATTTTGATAAATTATAAATGTCAACGGCGGATTGTGATAGGTCTGTTACATCTGTTGCTTTTACGACTATTCTTTTACCGTCAATTTTATCTACAATTCCAGTTCTTTTAGCAACAATAGTTACTCCCGAGTCCAACGCAACATCAGACTCTATTCCTGTGCCAACCAAAGGAGATTCAGGTTTTAAAAGAGGCACTGCTTGACGCATCATATTTGATCCCATAAGAGCTCTATTAGCATCGTCGTTTTCTAAAAAAGGGATCAAAGCAGCAGCTACTGAAACCAATTGTTTTGGAGAAACGTCTATATACTCAATATTATCTCTATTAGATAATTCGAAATTTAAATTTTTTCTACACGCCACAAGCTCTTCAATGAATGACCCGTCTTTATTTAATGGAGAATTTGCTTGTGCGATAGTGTATTTCTCTTCCTCAATAGCAGACAAGTACTTGATTTCAGAAGTTACTTTTCCATTAAGTACTTTTTTATAAGGACTTTCAATATACCCAAATTTATTCACGCGACAGTACGTTGCCAGACTATTTATCAAACCAATATTAGGTCCTTCCGGTGTTTCGATTGGACAAATTCTTCCGTAATGAGTTGGATGAACATCCCGAACTTCAAATCCAGCTCTTTCTCTAGTTAAGCCTCCTGGGCCTAATGCTGAAACTCTTCTTTTATGAGTTATTTCAGAAAGAGGATTAGTTTGATCCATAA
>TARA_B100001121_G_scaffold123635_1_pt1 | contig 12280 bp, 15 predicted proteins | sample TARA_B100001121 | Tara Oceans TARA_B100001121 (sample SAMEA2622817) | marine metagenome | biome: marine biome (ENVO:00000447); feature: surface water layer (ENVO:00002042); material: "saline water (ENVO:00002010), including plankton (ENVO:xxxxxxxx)" | depth 5 m
ATGGAACAAGAGTATTTCACAACACAAATTTTAACATATATGGGGAATAAAAGAAAATTTTTAAATAAAATAGATGAGATAATTTCACTTGTAAAAACAGAACTTGGAGAGAATAATATTGATATAGCAGAAGGTTTTTCTGGTTCTGGAATAGTAAGTAGATTATTTAAAAATAGAATAATGAGTGATGAATATCAAGAGTATAAAACATTGTATGTGAATGATATGTCTGGGTACTCAGAGACCTTGAGTAAATGTTATTTAACTTCAACAAAAGATTTAAATGTGGATGATATTGAAATATTAAATTTACATTTAAAAAAGATAAGACTATTTCTCTCCAAAAAAAATAATCCAATCCCATTTATATCAAAACATTGGGCACCACAAAACGATTCTGATATAAAACCTGGAGAAAGAGCATATTATACTCAAAGAAATGCAAATAACATTGATAAAATTAGATATTATATAAAAAATTATGTGAAAGAAGCTAAGTATAAGTCATTATTATTGGGTCCATTATTGGTTCAAAGTTCAATACATAATAATACAAATGGCCAGTTTTCAGCTTATTATAAAAATGAAGAAAAGACGAAGGGTATGTTTGGAGGGAAAAAAGAAGTAGATTTGCATAGAATAACTGGAGAGATTTTGCCAATGATGCCTATCTTGACTTCACATAAAGCAAATATTAATATAAGTAGAATGGATGCTAATAAATGGATAAAGACATTACCCAAGGTGGATTTGGTTTATTATGACCCACCATATAATAAGCATCCATATAATATATATTATTTTTTACTTGATATTATTAATGAATGGAATACAAATCTTGAAGTTCCTGATACCTATAGAGGACAACCCAAAAATTGGGAAAAAAGTGCTTATTGTAGTTTTAAAAATGCAAAGGAATCATTTGATGACTTGATAAAAAATACAAAATCAAGTTTCATATTACTATCGTATAATAATAAAGGTATAATTCCCATTCCAGAAATGGAAAGTATTTTAAAAAAATATGGTAAATTATTAAAGTTTCCAGTGGAGCATAATGTTTATAATAAATTTATAGGTATCGCAGCCAAGAAGCGTAAGAAGCAAAATAAAAAAATTGAAGAGTTTTTATGGTTATTAGATTGTAGAAAACTAGTTAAAAATTAATATATTAAGAAAGAATATATGCCAAAATCAAACCAAGATGATGCGAAGGAGTGGGCAAAATTATACCAAGAATATAAATCTAAAAAGCAGGCGGAAGAGGCTAATGAGGGAAATATATTAAATAATGAAAGAGAGGAATTTGCAAAAATGTGGCTAGCCGCAGGGCAAGTAATATTTGATAAAAGTGGTAATAAATTACCAGAATGTAAAAAAGCACTAAAAAAAAAGAACTAAAATTAATTAAATTTTTAGTTAATATACATTTGTGCATTTCCAAAACCAAGGTTCAACATACATAATTTTAAAATCTAGACCTGAACTTAGTATTTCTCTAACTTTTAAGCTTTTTTCATTATTAAACCAATATTTAAAATGAATAAACACTTTAAAACCTCTATTCATTTTTACCATATCTATTTTTTTAATTTCTCCAAAATTATGTTTATTAAGAATATTGTATATAAATTTTTTTGTTATATTTTGGTCTACTTTTGGTATGCAAATAGACGGATTGTCGCTCATTATTTAATAATGTATTTTCATTATACAATAATGAAATCAATTTTATTGTTTACTGTCTCTTGTAAAGTAATATCTATTAGCCAACTTTTTTAGATAAGGAAAAAGGGGATAAATAAAAGGGGTTTGCTGTTAAGAGACAAAGAATAATAACAAGCAATCTTTAAGTATATTGTAAAATTGAAATAAACAAAAATACTAATATTATATTATATCACAAATCATGTCATCTAACAGATTCAGTTGTTTAAAACCAAATGATAACAAAGATAATTCTAGTAAATATCAACCTCCCGGGTCAAGGAATAAGTTTCGCGGTGAGCGACAAACTAATAATAGGTGGAAGCGAGGAAGTAGTCCAGAAAAGAAGCAGGAAAATAGCAGATTTGCAGCTATGAAAACAGAATCAAATACATTTTCGAGACCACCAAGAGATAATAATTATCGTAATAAACCTAGATTTGAAAAGGGAGGATTTGGAAAATTTAGATATAATCGTGGTAGAAAAGGACCTAGTATATTTGATAATGTTAAAAAAGATAATTTGGGAAGGCCTATGTTAGCAGGAGCCACAACCAGTGGATTTGATATAGGAATGGCATTGCAAAAAAGTAAAAATAAAACAGAAAAAAAGAAGAAAAAAAAGGAATTACAGACAAAGAAAAAATGTGTGACTTGTAATTGCTGTGAAAAAAATGAGAATTTAGTTCCATTTAAGAAAGATGAGAAAACAGAAGAGCAATTGAAGGCAGAAGCAGAGTGGAATAAACAAATGATTTTAAATATGCAATATGAGTGGGAAACTGATAGTGAGCAAGAAGGGGAGGAAGAACAGGAAGATGAATAAATATACAAATTAGTTTAAATTATTTAACTTTTTTACTATTTCATATTAATGAGTGAATATGAAATAGAAAGTGATGTTGATGAATTAGATGATTCTTGGATTAAAGAAATTGAAGAAGAAGAGAAGGATTATAATAGTTTTTATAAAGAAGAAAATGAAACAGTTCGTGTAAATTATATATACATAGATAAGAATAGTAAAATTTACTATGTAAAAAAAGAAATATTAATACTTGAAGAAAAAAAAATAGATAAAACTAAACTGATTTTTTTATTAAAAAAAAATAAAAATCATAATAATAAAAATCACAAGCTCATAAGTATTCTTCAATACAATATAGATTTATCACCAGAAGATTTAGGTTTATATTTAAAAGACAATAATAATTTTAATTTTTTAACTATCAAATCAAGTTTAAATGAATTAAAGTGGGATGATTCTATAACTTTATTTAAGGATTTGAATAGCTTACATATTATATATTATGAGGAATCAAGGCAGAAAAATAGTAATACTAAAAAGGTGTATATCCGAAAATTGAATAAGCGTAAGTCTAGACGAAAACATACTTAAAGAGAGTCCGTTTAATTACATTACTATGAGTAGTATCGTATCCGCATTTGACAAAAAGCTTCCCGCTAAACAACTAGGAGAGAAGGGTCATGTTGAACATAGTTGGTCTGTTGACCCTGAACAAAAGGTTGTTCAATTCTTCTTTCAACTTGTTCGTTCTAAAGATACTAGTGACCTAGAGAAAACACTATATAGTATGCTTTCAAATATGAGATGGGAGACACACCGTGAGGTCCTCACCACTCTATATAAACTTATTGGTCAAACTCGAGATATTGTTGGAGGAAAGGGAGAAATGGACCTAACTTGGATGCAACTTGAAGTTTGGAGTAGATTCTCAATGCCTCTAGCGTTTGCGGCATTTGTTCATATTGTTGATGATAGGCATCCTAGTCTTAATAAACATCAATACGGTTCTTGGAAGGATGTAAAATATTTTCTAGCATATCTTAAGTCAAAAACAGGTAGTGAAGACCATCCTCTTATTGAAAAAATTCTTCGTTCTATTGTTATTCCTGCACTTAGGCTAGATGAATCTCTTATGGAACAAGGAAAACCAGTAAGTCTTCTAGGAAGATGGTTTCCTCGAGAAAAGTCTAGTAAAAAATTTAATTGGATTTTCCACAAGGTGGCTAGAATGATGTATCCTGAGTTTATGGTAGAACCTGCTAGAGGATGGCGTAATAGAGACCATATGATTAGTGCTATGAAGAAACAAAAGATTCATCTTAAGCGACTAATTGTTGCACTGAGTGGAGAGGAAAAGGGAAGTGATACTCCACAGGTAAAGATGGCAGGTAAGCAATGGAGTAAGCTTAACTTTAATAATGTTACATCCGTTACTCTTAGAAAGCAAAAGACAGCTATTCTTAACAAGACCAAAAAGGGTGAACAAAGGTCTAGTGATGAAGACAGGATTAAATGTGCTAGTAATTATGTAGAACATATTCAAAAAGCTGTATCTGGTGATGAAAGCAAGAAGGTTCATGGAAAGCGTCTAGATGTTGGACAGCTAGCCAAGGATGGATACAGTTATAATAGTCATACTGATGATAATAACGAAACTCTTAGAAAAACTATTAATCTACAGTGGCAGAGTCAGGCAGAAAATAATAAGGGACTAGAAGATAAACCAATTGTAGCTATGGTAGATACATCAGGTTCAATGGAATGTGATGATTGTCTTCCTCTTAATAATTCTATTGGACTAGGTATTCGTATTAGTGAAATTTGCCATCCTGCATTTAGAAACAGAATGCTGACTTTCGATGCTATTCCAAAGTGGATTGATACTAGTGATTGCAAGGATTTTGTAGAAAAAGCTCAAAAGGTTCGCAAATTTGCGTGGGGAATGAATACAGACTTCCACCTAGCTCTAGATAAAATGATTGAAGCTCTAGTTGAAAGTGATGTTGACCCAGAAACTGTAAAAAATCTAATTCTAGCTGTATTTAGTGATATGCAGTTTGACACCTGCCATCACAATATTAATATTTTCGATGACGCTTATTTTCAAATTAAGAGAAAGTTTGCAGAAGCAGGAATGAGAACCAGTCACTGCAAACCATATGACACTCCTCACATTCTATTTTGGAACCTTAGAAAAACAACTGGATTTCCAGCAACTACTTACACTAAGAATATTACTTTCCTAAGTGGATACAGTTCTACACTACTTAATGTTTTCACTACTAAGGGTCTAGATGCTCTTAGGGAAGTTACACCTTATACTATGCTACAGGATGTTGTAAACAAGAGTCGATATGATGCACTTCAAGATAACCTTAATGATTTCCTCTGTTGTTAAATAGATTTAATCAGTTAATAAATTTTTTATTATAAATATAGTAAAAAATTTAAACATAAAATAACAATATTTATTAATATGAGCACTGATATATCAAATACTTTTATCCATCATATTATCGATAATAGAATAAGAGATTTATCTAATAATCCTCGTGCACAATTTTTAGGCATGCTAGTAAATTTATTAAATGATAATAATCTTAATTCTAATTTAGCAATGTTACCATTAGCAAATAATTATGTTAATACTCAAATTAATCAAGGAAATGCATTAAATAGAATTCTTAATGATTCTCTTTTAATGAGAAAAACTCCTTACAAAAAAATTTTATCTGATAATGGAAAAAAACAATTAAAAACTGTAAAATATAGTAAGGATTTATTTGAACAAGAATCTTGTTGTATTATGTTTGTTGATTTTGAGGAAGGTCAAGATGTTATTCAATTACCCTGTAAGCATATATTTGACCCAGATGGAATTAAAACTTGGTTAAAAGAAGAATCTGCAAAATGTCCTATTTGTAGATATGAGTTAGATTATATAGAAGTAAAGGAGGATGATAATGAAGATGATGAAGAAGATATACCTTTAGTAGTTAGTGAAACTGATGAAGAAACGGCTACTGCTAGCCAAAATTCGGTAGATACAGACCATAGATATAATCAAATTTTTAATAATATTGGATTTATAAATCAACCAATAGAAAATATTTTTAACCCTAGACAACGACAGCCTATCATTAATCAGCGAAGATTTGTTAATGAAATTATTAATGTTGAAAATCAGTTTTTAGAAAATAGAATAATACAAAATGCTATAATTGCTAGTATTTATGAACAAAATGGACTAGTTAATACAAGTGATGATGAAATAACACCAGAAAGTTTTGATGATATGGAATTAGAAGATTTTGATGATGATTTAATTTAAATATCATCCCAATCAAACTCAACCTCCTCTTTTTTAAATAAATCTTCTTTTGCAGTTTTATTTGTTTTTACATCTTCTTGAGTTGTATCCAATATTTGATTCGAAAACTCAAATGGACCCTCTCCTCCTAATTCCTTTTTATCATTATCATCTAGTAATGCATACACATCTGGATTTTCAAACAGCTTTTTCTTTGCACTTTCTGGGTAAACTTCTAAAATATCTGCTTTTTCCTTTTTCTTGGGATTTATAACCTCTCCCATACTTACACTTCTAAGTCCTGCTAGAACAAAACATCCATTTTTAATAGTATTATCACGCTTATTTCTTCCACGGAATTTACCTCTTATAACTAAAGTGCGTGTCTTACCATCTGTGCATTTAATAACCGCGTGACCACCACCACTTAGTGCTGTTACCCTTGCTATAATTTCTCCTTCTTCCTTAGGTAATCGTAATTTTCTACTTGAGTAACCCCCCTTTGGAGCTACATTTTTTCTTGCCATTTTCTTATGACTGCTGCCTCCTTTCTTATTTTTCACCATAATTGCGATATAATAATACTAATATAAAAAATTATTATTATTTCAATTTTAATATTAATACTCAATCTTAACTCTAACATTCTTTGTTAGTTTTTTTTGGAATATAGAATTTATCCAAGATTTTATTGTTGATTTTTCGATTTTACATGTGCTTTTCTCTTGAACTTCCTTACTCTGTTCATCTGGTTCATAACCATACTCCTCATAAAACTCCTCATATTCTTCCTCATCGTCAAATTCAATTGTCTTCTTATTTTCTATTATTTTTACATTATATTTATTAAATCTTGCTTTCCATAAAGGACTCTGGTAAGCGTAATATTCCCAATGATACCAATATAAATGATTTATATCTTCTCCCTCTCTACTTAGTTTGAAACATCCAATATTTTTTGATATTCCATACAATCTTTTACTTTTTAGTGTTTTATATACATAACTTACATCATTGTGTTTTCCATCATTTCTACAACTTTCATCACTTTTTAAAATTTCCTTTACTTCTCTTCCTGATACTATTTTATAATATACCTTTTTTTTCGGTGTAATTTTTAAATAATACGTTATTTTTGCCAGTAAATACAAATACTTGTCACAATTTTCAACATATTCTATATTTGTATCTAAATATGTATTTACTAGTAACAATCGTCTCTCAATATTTTTTATTCTTTTTAAATGATAACAAACTGATATTTTCTTTTTTTCATTTATTGCTTTTACTAGCATAATTTCATTTTCAGTTTTATAATTAATACCATTTAGATTTATCATTTTACTAGTTAAAATATCAGTATTCCTATTGCAATAATATACTCTCAACATAAATACTGTATAACAGCTATTTTGTCTAAACAAATTTTTTACAATCCACATTATCGGTTTAAAAGTAGGGTTTTGTTTCCAAATATTATATTTTTCCTTTATTTTTACTTCCATTTTTGGATTTTTTAATAAATAAAAGTCACAGTATATTTTCCATAAAAGTTCCCAAGTTCTCTCTTCATAACCGCTCTTATAAAATTCATATATCCAATAATAACATTCTTTCAAATTTTCTTGTTTTAGCAAACAATCTAGAAAGGTTAACCTAACCTCGTCTAAATTATATAGATACCTTGTAAATACTATCATTTTTTTTACTTACAAAATGTAAGTAAAAAATTTATTCAATTTTATTTTCTTAATATTACATATATGACTAACACTTGGCTCGCACACGTTCGAAAAACTATGGGAGAGCACCCAGGAAAAACCTTTTCATTTATATTAAAAAGAGCTAATAAAACTTATAAAAGAAAAGGTGGTAAAAAGGGTGGTAAAAATAAGAAAAAGAAAAATAAAAGTAGAAGACGAAAATCAACACTCAAAAATAAGAAAAAAAAGAAGAAAAATTAACTTGAAACACTTCGCCTTAGTTTTATTCTCATTGTTTTTGTTTGATATAATCCTCTTTTTTTATCAAGAGTAATTTCATCTTCCATTTCTCTCCTGTTTTCAATAAAAGAGTCAGTCAATTGTTCAAATGTTTTAATATTATTAATATTTTTTTGATATAAGAATGTGTTAAATGTATGAAGTGTTTCCACTAATGACAATCTATCTTCCGGATTTGGATCTATATTTCTAAGTAGCAATTTACTGAAAAAGATTATAAACTGATTATCTATAAAACCATTTATATTAATGTAATGCAAAAATTTCAAATACATTATTGACATTGAATAATTATCAAAGGTTTTCCAGTAACTTAATATTAATGCAACCCTTCTATCAAGAACCATATTATTATATTTTTCTAACTGTCGCAAACATTTTTTTTCATATTTTTTTTTAAACGATGGAGAGAAATTACGTTGAATTGCCTTGTTTCCTTCCACATATTTTTTTGCTATTTCTGCTAATTCACTACTACTAGGTTCTTCATTTTTATTAACAAGATAACTTAAATAATGGATTTCTAATGACCATATATAATATTCTGGAGCGTATACATAAAACATCTGTCGTAAATTATCTTTATTTATTTTATTCATGTTAACAGATAAACCAAAGTCAATTAATAAGGGAATTTCTTTATTTGCATTAAAAAGAATATTTGTTCCCTTCAAATCATAATGAACTATATCTTTACTTATTAACATCGTTAATGATTTTAATATGTGATTAAAGCTTAATATTATATTACTTACTATTTGCACACTATTTTTTTGGTTTATTAAATAATCCATAAAATCTTCTCCCTCAATATACTGTAACTTCATAACCACAAATTCCTTTGCTTTCTTTTTTTTGAATACCCCACATTTCTCCTTTTCACTATCCCTTATACTTGCAACATCTATTTCACAATGTTTTAATACTGGCGCAAAATGGTCCTCAAAACCACTCAACTCTTGAATAAATTTACCTATTTTTATTTCATTCTTAGCACTAGAATCATATCTTTGAACCTTGCTTACATATTTTTTATTTTTCATAATTGTTCCATCACAGTTTATACCCGGAGAAAATACACAACCATATCCTCCTTCTGCTAATAGTTTTCCACCCTTCATATTAATATTAAAAAATATTTTATTAATTAATATTTTAATAAATTAATTATTTTTTTGAATTGTAAAATATCTATTTTTATATGTTTTCTTAAATTTTGCACTAATTTCATTTTTTTCAAATTTATAAGACTGTAGACGCAAGGTTTCTGTCTTAATAATTTCACTGTTTTTGCTATCATCCATAAAATTTATATAGCCATCAGCTGGTTTCATTTCACGCCTCATTGCTATATTGTTTATATGTTCGTCAATAGCATCCCTGAACTCAGGCTCTAATCCAACATATTGACGACGCTTTTTCGGCTTTGTCTTTTCATTCGACTTATTTTTAAAATAATATCTAGCACTCTTATACATTTTAACCAATGCATCTCCATCGTAACCCGCTTTCTCAAGCCTATCTGTTTCTTGTTTAATAATTTCCTTGTTTTCATCACACCAAACTTTCCAATTATCCTTAAATGCTGATGGTTCATCAAACTTATGTATTCTAGAAAATTCTTTCAATTGACCTAGAAAAGTAGTATCAAATTTAAATCGGTAGGTTCTTGCCATTGCGGTTTTGGTTTCAGTACTCATAGTTATAATGTAATTTTTATGTGATTTAATATTTTCAATTTTAATAAATAAGATAGGTACTTATCTTTGTTAAGTTCTATCTGATATATATATATGCCAGTTTTTAGGGTAGATAAAATAGTTTATCTTGATAAATTCACAAAATGTTATAAAAATATTTTTGTTATACCAAATCCTCCAAATGATATAAGCTTAAATAGTATTACACAATCTATAACACCCAACAAACTTTCCCCATTTCAAATATTTTCACAGTGTTGCGAGAATCCTTCTTGTGTTAAAACATTTATTAATAATCAAAATGGAGAGATTTTAACAGAAAAAAATATTGATATTCTTTTTTCACAATTAATAAATGCAGGTTATACTATTGAATATGAAATGACTAAATTAGTCAAGAATAAAAAGTTGGTTTGTTTTATTTCTAAAAATTGATGTAAATATAATTGATTAAATTATATTTATAAAATGCCATACTCAAAAGAAATAATAGATACATATCTTTCTTCTCTTAATGAAATTCAATTGATAGCATTAGAAATAGCAAAGGAAGATTTAGGTTCTTCATTTAATATTGAAAAAAGTATAGGATTTTTAAAATGGTTAAAGAAAAATAAAGTATAATCATATATTAATATGAGTAAGAGTAAAGGCAAACCCCCAGCTCAATCAAAGGAGAAAAAAGAACAAGAACAACTTCAAAAAAAACAAGACATTGAAGAGGCGGTCGGTGCATATGAAGGAACTAATAGAAATGAAGATACATTAAATCAAAAATCTAGTGAATTCATTAATTCTTCTACATTGCCCGGAGCGATGTTTTATGCTGGTAAGGAAATACCATTAGGTATGGTTAGATCTCTAGCATGGAAATATGTTACAACTGTTAATAAAATTTTGAGTAAATTTCTTTTTTATATGGGAGTTGAAATAGGAGTTAGTGATGAAGATATAGTTGAACAAGCTAGAGATGCTACTGCAAATGCTAAAAGAATAGGATATATTCTTAAAATGGTAATGGAAGACCCCGAAGTTAAAGAACTATTAAAAGAATTAGCTATGGAATTAAATCAGTCCGTATTTAAACCCTTTTTGGGCGCGGCAGCAGTGACATTAGAAGAAGCTTCTCCTAGAATTGATGATGCTACTGATGAAGTAAGAGATAAAGTTTATAATGGTATTAGAAAAGTAACAGATTCAGCAGGAAATGCCATTTTATCAGGATTAGGAACGGTTCCTTATATCGGTAATATTTTAAATGCAACCGAATTGATTGCTAATATTGCATTAGGAGTGCAAGGAATAGTAGACCAATATACAACATTAATATTAGACCAAACTTTAAAAACATTGATAACAATAGAAAAACTTTTAGGACCGGGAAATGCTGCTCTTGCTATTTGGGTTAATTTTGCTCTAAACGCTTCTCAAATGCTAGTTAAATTTAGAAATGCTTTTGATAAAGTGTCTGCAGCTGCTCAAGGTAAAGAATTTACACCAACACCTCTTAAAACTAGAGCATCATTAGTAGAATCAATTGAAAGAGATAAGGCTAAAATAGGAGTAACACCCGATTTACCTCTTGCACCTGGACAGGAAGAAAATAACGAGCCAATTAGTCCAGAAGAGTTAGAAGGAAGAATGGCTGCCCTAGATATGCCAGCAACACCCGGACAAAAAGATGGCAAACCTATAACTGAAGATGAACTAGAAGGTCGAATGGCTGCATTAGATATTCCAGAGGCACCAACTACTCTTCCAAAATCAAAAGCTTCTCCTATTGCAGTAGCTGCAGATAAACCTAAACCCGCAAAAAAGAAAACTAAAGTTGCTGCTGGAGGAGGAAGAAAAAAACGAAAAAAGAAAACTAAAAAAAGGAACCAAAAAAAACGCACTAAACGCAAATCGCGCAGAAGAAAATAAATTATAATTATAATTAATTACAATTTATTTAATTTTTAAACATTGTTTTCCAAGATGAAAAATCCATTTTCTTTTTCTCACTTACCTTTTTTACAGGTTTATTTAACAACTTAAAATCCCTGATTTTACCACAATATTTATATTTATTGCCTCTTATTGCTGCTCTTTGACCCTTCTTTTTAGGTTTAATTTTCTCATTTGTTTTAAATTTTACAAATAATTCATCATCACTATCTTCATTATCTTTTTTATCTTCTTTTGTCATTTTTGCTTTTTCCTCTAATTCTTTTTCTCTATCTATTTGTCTCTTTACATCAGCTTCTCTATCCACATAAAAATCTGCACATCTAAAAATTGTAACATACTTTCTACTTACAGCTTCTAGATATTTATAAGATGTTTGTTTATTATCTCCCCACCAATCAAATCCCTCATTATCTTCATTATATTTCATAAAAATTATTCCATCTGGTGTTGATTCACACACACTACACAAATCAGTATTTATCGTTTCATTATCATTTAATGCTTTTTCTATAGGATATCTATTTTCATAAGGTATTTCTTTCTTTTCCTCATCAGGCCACTCAATGTCTTTTTCATTCTCTACTTCTAACATATGTGGCAAATAAATAAATTTTGCTACTACCCATCCAGAAAAAGCAATAGTAAAAGGGATAAAACTAATTAAAAAAAATAAAGGAAATAAAAAATTATTTTCTATACACATACCACAAGCAGCAGCCTTGGTATCAAACACATAAATATAATCGCTACAGGTTTGTTCTGTCATTTATAAATTATTCTACCAATTCACTTTTAAGTTCTT
>TARA_B100001121_G_scaffold172593_1_pt1 | contig 12231 bp, 8 predicted proteins | sample TARA_B100001121 | Tara Oceans TARA_B100001121 (sample SAMEA2622817) | marine metagenome | biome: marine biome (ENVO:00000447); feature: surface water layer (ENVO:00002042); material: "saline water (ENVO:00002010), including plankton (ENVO:xxxxxxxx)" | depth 5 m
CAAGAGGCATTTCTTTGTCGAGGAATCTTCGGTCATTCCACACACTGTTGCCACACAACGGCGCGGTTTTTGGATTCACCCACTGCTTGAGAAATTCGAGAGTTTGTTGCTGCGCCTCTGAGATTGAGACCCCCTCATGTCTTATCCTCTCAACAAGGCCACTTTGATTATGATGAGTGGTATTCCACTCATCCATGCCGGCAAGCAATTCCTCTGAGACAGATACAGCTAGATTTGGCCCCTGAGCAATAATATTCAGTTCACTATCGGTGATCACCGTGGCAATTTCGATAATTGATTCTTTTTCAATATCAAGTCCAGTCATTTCTAGGTCAATCCAAACCATACGCTGACTCTTGTCGTCCATGCACAACCCTAGATGGGTTTACATTTCAAAACGGCGGCGTATATGTGAGTAAGATTATGATTGATTTAGTCAATTCTAAATGAGCAGACTTTTGGTTGCTTGAATATTTTATGTCTGAAGCGAGCAACGATGCTGTAAGCGACATTCCTTAATGGCAAAGGTATTATCCAACAGAGTGGAAATAGGAGTCTGTAATGCCACTTCATGTAGAGCAGACATCTTATTGCAGCACTTGATTTCATATACGGTTTACCGTTTCGAACTAGGTACACCGTATCGGCTTTGATGTATCTTTCTGGCATTGCTTCAATAATTCGTTTTGCATCATCAGAACTATTCGGCCGGTAGCCTATGTTAGCACCCTTTCTCATTCTTTTATCCATAAATGTAGCAAGTCTGTGACACAGGCCACAATCGCCATCTAAAAATAAGAAATCTTTGTTTATGTCTGTACCAATACGTTCAGCAATTTCTATAGAATAAGTTCTTACATTGACTCCAGATGAAAAGTGAACCAGTTCTGGAGATGACAAATTTTTGATTCCTAAAGCAAAACTTTCGGTGAGTGAGTTATCTGTTATTGTTACTTTAGCTAGTTGGAAACTCCATTTTTTGTGATGTGTGTAGCCTCTCATAATCTTACCATTTTTGCTTGTATACAAACTATATCTCTCAAAAAGAAATTCTTCTAAAGTGCCGGGTAGTGCTTGCTGAGGGTCTCCAATGATTTCGGTACTACCAATTAATTTCAAATTTCCATTGTTTCTAGAACTATGCCAGTTGACATTTTTACCATGTTTTTTTACCCTCCCTTTGGCATATCTGTATGGAAGCCCGTAGGCTTTTGGAGCATAACTACAAGTTACGAGGCTTTGGGCTTCTAAAGTTAGAAAAAATACGCCGGGAATTCCATCTTTCGTGACATATGTTCGAATGTTATATTCGGGGAATGTCGATACAAAGGGGGTGCTGAAAAACCAGGTGGGTCTGACATTTTTCATAACAAAGGGAACAACTCCGATGAAAGCTTTGCCTTCAAACGTGTCCACGTCAAGTCCCTCCGGGAGATGCGGTGTCAATTTGTCAACTTCGACTTCCCAATGCATGAATGTTAAATCACGCCATTCCTGAGAGAGTGTATATTTTCTAGCAGGCATTGGAAAGGGTAGATGTTCAGTAGAGAAATCACCCTCCATGGCTAATCCAGTAATCTCTCTTGCTTGAATATAACCAATTTAGGCCGTAATGAATTGTACAATGTTTAGTTATATTGATTTAACAAGGGCACAACAGTCATCCATGGCGGAGGTATTGGAGGCTGAATTAGTCAGCGGTGATTCTTCAGGCAACGTTTTTGCTGGTCTCCTCATTGCTTCAATTTTAATCAGTGCGTTATTCCTAGTAATCGCCTATTCCCCCGATGAAGACACTGTCTCGATGGCTGAGTCGGAAAATGAATCAAGTGACTGGAGAGCTTTCTCGGTCGTAGCACCCATCGACACGGGTATTAATGTATATCACGATCATTTCCGAACTAACGAAACCTATCCACAATGGCTTCTTGACGATCTTGGTGTCAACAAAGTTTGCGATCTAACTTTCAATGGAACATGGCAAGAGAGGTATGATGCTGACAGAACAAGTTGTTGGGACAATCTTACAACTTCAGACATTGTCTATTTCCCCGGAACTAAAATCATCGGTACTTCCCCAGATGGAGACGGAGGCATCCTAATTCTGGATGATCCATCCGACGGCCACGGTACGGCTGTTACAGGTTCGGTTATCGATGCAAATCCGGAAGCGGTTATTTTCTTTGTTGAGGGATTTTCAGATACTGCAGTGTTAGCTGCAGCAAATCAGCCGTTAGTAGATGTAATTTCGACTTCCTTTGGAGCGATTGGTTCAATTCCTGTTCCGGGTATTGAAGATGCGACGAAAGTCGCAGTAGTTGAGAAGAATAAGTTGCATACTGGTGCAGCCGACAACTCTCCCTCTCCAGCAATTCAAGATGCTACAGCGGGGCCACCTTGGTCGATTGGTATCGCCGGATATGCTGAAGAAGGTGACGATCAAAAGGAAATAATGTCTGGTTCTTATCCAGATATTTCAGCTGACTGGACACAGTATTTGCCAAATCATGATGATATAGATGGCTATCATGAAACCTCGGGGACCTCTTTTGCAACTCCAAGAACTGCCGGAATTATTTCTTTCGTTTTGCAAAATCTTCGTGGAGAATTTGGCGATAATGGTTCTGGAGCATCTGAAGAGCGTGGCGGCATGCTTGTCTCAGGAGATAACTTCACCGTTTCTAATGCTCAAATAAGAGAAGCAATTAATCTATCAGCATGGTATCCTGATTTCGGTTGGGACCCAACATCTGGAACCATGCCTATCTCACCAGTTATGCCTTGTACTCAAACTGGTTGGGGATTGGTTAACCTTTCCAATATTGAGCCAATAATTGCGCATCTAAATCAAAGTACATCTCTTGGTGACCGGCCCTCAGATGTTGAAGCTTGTATGTCAGCAAATCAAGAAATGCGAGAATCATACTGGGGTGCATATCCCAGTGTAGAGTCTACAAAACACACAGGTTTGAAGCAGAGTTATGCAACCTGGCGAGACTAAGCTTCTAACAACCCATGTACTAAGAGACCAATTATTGATTAATCAGTGATTATTCGGATAGTCGTATGACAAAGATGAGTAACGTAATTTCGATTGCTTTGATTACGCTAATGCTTGTACCCTCTCTTGCTGCAGTTGTGCCAGTACAGGCTGAAAATTCAACTGCTGACGAAGAAGGCTGGTGGGTCGATACCACGGTTGACCGAAACAAAAACGGTATAGGGGATATGATTGAACGGCATATAGACAATCCAATCTTGCTGAAAGACGGGACTTTACCAATTATTGTTGATTTTGACCACACTCCAGATTCTGCTGATGTACAAATGCTTGCAGAATCTGTAGATTATGAACATGAGTGGTATCTCCCGGGGATTGATGCTGTTGCGGGAAGGATTCCAGTTTCGCTATTGGATGAGACCACAGATTTACCCGGCGTAGTTATGCTAGAATTAGATGGTATAATGACGATTCAGAATGGTGATGCAGTTACACTACATGGGGTAGATACTGCTTGGGATAATACCGGATATGATGGTTCGGGAACCACAGTTGCGATTATTGATACAGGTATTGATGGAGCGCACGCCAGTCTAGATGACCAAGATGATAACCCAGAAACAGTTGACCCTAAGGTTATAGCATTTTATGACCCGGTAAACAACCCAAGTTTGACCAATGGCACTGAAGTATTCCCTTACGACGACCAAGGGCATGGCTCTCACTGTGCAGGTACAACTGCGGGAACAGGCGCTCCAACGTATGAAAATCCGGGAATGGCTCCTAAGGCAAAATTAGTCGGAGTCAAGGTTCTAGACGCAGGTGGATCTGGTTCATTTGCCGTTGTCATGGCTGGAATGCAGTGGACCATAGATAATCGCTATCAGTATAATATCAGAGTTGCTTCAATGTCATTGGGTGCTTTTGGGATTATTGAATGGCAATCATCAGAAGAAGATAGCGTTAACAGAATGGCTAATGAAATGGTTTACAATGATATAACGCTGTTTATTGCAGCAGGAAATTCGGCTGGCAGAGGAACTATTGGCACGCCAGGTAGTGCTGAAGATGCAATTACAGTCGGTGCGCTTGACAAAGATTCCTCGATAGCAGCTTATTCAAGCCAAGGCCCAACCGAAGAGAATAGAGTCAAACCTAACGTTGCATATGTTGGATCAAATGTGATGTCAGTCGCTCATAATACTGGCGACCAATACACAGACATGTCCGGTACTTCAATGGCTACTCCTGGTGCAGCAGGAGTTGCTGCACTAATGTTACAAGCAAATCCTGCATTGAGCCCGTTTGAGGTTAGGAATTTCATGCAGGAGACTGCAGAATACCGTGCTTGTACCTACATGGGAGATCCTGCAGGTGTAGATGGTTGCGACGATAATGATGCACAAAACCTGGTAACTAAAAATCGTCAAAACAATGTCTACGGTCATGGTGAGGTGCGCGCTCTCGAATCGGTGCTTGCAGCTGCTGAGAAATATTACTTGTTCGATACCAGTCTAGAAATTATCATACAAAATGACCCGACACATGACAATTCACATACTCACCTTTCTCCAAAAGAGTCAATTAAATTCACAACTAAAGGAGGTATTGAAACAATCCAATGGCGTAGTAATCACATAGTCGATGACTGGACCAACCTACAATCATATGATTCAGCTGATACTGAGGGGGAAATTTCTGCAATCGATATAATAAGCCAATTTGAGTATCTTCCTGGAATAGACCTTGAAGGAAACCACACCATTTCTATTCGTGGACTACAATCTAACGACTCTGGAGGTCATTCCTCATCACCATTAGTTACGATAGATGTGATGTTGGTGGATACCGCCTCAGCATACATAGTTAAATCAGAGGAGACGCCTGGTTTTACATTCCTTTCAATTTCTGTTGCTTCTGCAATTGCTATTTTCGTAAATCAGAGAAAAGTAGAGACTGATGGCAACCTAGAGAACTGATTGTAGTAAAAGCCTCAAACTCTTCCGTTGCAGGCGGTGGTGTAATGAATGGCATACTGTGACAACCGGTCATGGCGTGGCTCAAAGACCCGGAGGGTCCAGGGCACCCAAAATTAGGTTTAACCTACAAATTGCTACGAAAATTTAACCGGTCACTAATGTCGACATGGTTTAGAGAGTTGGACATTGTCGATAACGAAAACATGCCACATGATGGCGGCATAATGTTTGTTGCATGGCATCCAAGTGGTTTGATTGACCCAGTATTACTGCACGCATCCTTGCCGGGTAAATTATCGATTTTGGCAAAACACACATTGTTTGATTTACCCATATTAGGGAGATTATTCTCAGCAGCGGGAGCGTTACCAATTTACCGAGCAGTAGATAGTGGTGATGAAGAGAAGGCTAAGAAAAACAACACTACTATGTTAGAAAATGTTGGTAATGAGATTTCCAATGGTGGCCGATTATTACTATTTCCCGAGGGGAAAACTCACTCAGAAGCAAATGTTCACAAGGCTAAAACAGGAGCGGCAAGAATTATGTTGATGGCATTGAGAAATGCCGAATTAAACGGTAAGCCAAAACCAAATCTGATACCGGTCGGATTACATTACTCTAACTCACAAAAATTTAGAGAACGTGGGGCAGTCATCCTTGAGAGGCCGATGTCACTTCCTGAATTACCACCTCTGGAAGAGGATAAGGAACAGCAAAGTTCGAATGATAAAGAATGGGTGATATCGGTTACCAAATCTATAGAATCAGAATTAAAACGAGCGAGCCTGTCAAAAACTTCGTGGGAGGAGAGAAGATTAATTTGGTTGGCTCGAAGTGTGGTACACGCAGAAAGAGCCGTACAGAGCGGAGAGAAAATACAACGCCCAAGCTTCTCGGAATCAGTTATTGGAGCACGTAGGATGAGGGCAGGATGGGAATATTATAACACCCATAATCCCGCAAAAATTAGCCAACTGGTTGATAAATCAAAGGATCATTTTGCAGAATTAGAGTCCATTGAAGCAACTCCATATGATGTTGCAGCAAAACCCGAGAAGCCCGGATTTTTTGGCTACCTAGGTGCGCTAATCTCATGGATTTGGGTGGGTGCATGGATGTTCGGGTTGGTTACCTGGAGCGCGATTTTAGGCAATGTGCCACCTTACCAAGCGAATTACCTGACAATGTGGCAATTAAAGAAAAGGGGGATATCGGATTCAATCCACAGTACATTAAAAGTTGGCTCTGCAGTGATAATGTTTCCAATTTGGTGGGTTTTTGTATCGCTTGCTGTAACAGTAATGTTCCTAGCAACTGAAAGTCCGGTGTACATCTTATTAAATAAGCACTGGCTGTTAGCGTTATTTACCAAAATAAATCCCGTCTTGATGTTTCTTGTGTTAATGATTTGGTGGCCTATCTCTGGTAAGTTACACATGAAACTTTACTCGAGATTGGTAAGAAATTGGCGTAATTTGAAACGTTGGAAGAACTGGCGTAGAAATGAACAACATTGGCAAGAATTACAGTTAAGGCAGAGGGAAATCGGTGGTTTGCTGATTAAACTAGGTGATGGATTAATACTGCCTGGAGACGATGATTGGAGTGAACCATTCACCGGAGATGATGATTTTCAAAATGTTCAACTGCGAGTTTGAGGCCTATTTTCAACCCTATATTGATATGCATCCATTGATACGGTGTAACGGGTGAGCAGTTGGTGGGTTCAGAATATGTCAAAATGACGCCTGCTGCCGACAAATCTGTCTGGAGTGCATCAGTCAATAAAAAAGAACTTGAGCTATTAATAAATTCGAATGCAGTCTTACTCGACGTCCTTAGAGATCAAGTTGGTACCTTGGGCGTCAAGCGTGGTTGTGACCTCGGAACATGTGGTTGCTGTACGGTAATGATTGATGGTGAACCTCGATTGTCCTGCTTATGTTTAGCAGGTCAGGTTTCGGGCTCGGAAATAATCACCGTTGAAGGTTTAGCCGATGGAGCACATCTCGCACCAATTCAAGCCTGTTTTGCAAAATATGGTGGTTCACAATGCGGTTTCTGTACACCGGGATTTTTGATTGCTTCACAGGCTTTACTCGAAGCAACCCCATCGCCAACAGATGAAGAGGTCGCCTTAGCAATTGAGGGCAATTTATGTCGCTGTACGGGCTATCAACAAATCATTGAATCTATTCAAGAAGCAGCAAAGATACATCGGGGAGAAAGCGCCGCACCACATCCGGCATCATCACCTCACCCAGACCCTCATCCAGGCGGCCCAGGGGAGCCATCTATGCCACCTGGACATGCGAAGTGATATTCATGTCAGCAGGATATCGTCAACAACCGGGAAACTCTTCCTCTAAGCGTAAAGATGGGAAGAGAGTTGCAGGTAAACAAGTATTCCCACCTCCCGGTTCCGGTGGCTCTAATCCTACGATGAAGCCAAGAGATTTAGATTTCATTCCTGAATCAGTTGGGGGGAAAGAACCACAACCAGCAGGCTCACACATTCATGACAGAATTAGAACTGGTACTGTTGTTGGAAAGTCGCTACAGTTAGTCGATTCAAATGCTAAAGTAACCGGACAAGCTTGGTATGGTGATGATGTGAGGTTACCGAATGAGACCATCGGAAAAATCCTGCGCTCACCCTACCACTATGCCAAAATAAAGTCAATCGATACGTCAAAAGTTGAGGCTTTGCCGGGAGTAATATCAGTCGCAACAGGTAAAGATGCACCACATAGTTTTGGAGTGCTGCCTGTAACTAAAGATGAACATGCCATGGCCGTGGAAAAAGTTAGGCACATGGGTGACCTTGTGGCTTGCGTCTGTGCTGAAACTGAAGCAATAGCTATTGAAGCCCTGTCACTATTTGACATCGAATGGGAGATTTTAGAGCCGGTATTTGACCGTAAAATGGGCTTAGAGGATGTTGACGAACCAATCCACTGGCGCGGCAAATATCACTTGTCAAAAACCAATGTACAAAAACGAGTTTTCCAAGAGTTTGGTGATCGTTCTCTAGTCGACAATCCACACGCTTCATCTCATGGTAAATGGAGCATGGAAGGGGTTCATCACGGCTTTACTGAACCTCATGCAGTGGTAGCACATTGGGATGCTAATGGCCGACTTCAATTATACACTCCGCAGCAAGTACCACATTATACTCACAGGGCTCTGTCAACGGTTTTAGATGTTCCAATGCATCAAATAAATGTCATAAGAACATTCGTTGGTGGAGGATTTGGTGGTAAATCAGATCCATTCCCGCACGAGATGTGCGCAGCAATTCTTGCCCGAAATTCAGGCCGTCCGGTTAGAATAACCTTCGATAGGGAAGAGGTGTACTGGATTAATCGTGGTAGACACCCAAGTGATATTGAAGTTAAGATGACGGCAGACGACATTGGCAGAATCTCAGGGTTCGATATCGATGCTCTAATTGATGGAGGTGGATTCGCATCGTTCGGGCATGTTACCTCATACTACAATGGAGTACTTGCAACTGCGCCATATGAGTTAGGTTCTTTCCACTATACTGGGGCACGGGTTTGGACTAACAAACCGGCCTCAGGTGCAATGCGTGGACATGGGGCAGTAAACACGCGATGTGCAGTTGAAGTCGGTCTTGATGAGATGGCTGAGCAAATGCATGTCGATCCTATTGACTTGCGTTTGGCAAATCTACTGCCCCCTCATAGTCGCACTATTACCGGCTTTAGAATTACTTCAAACGGCATGCGAGATGCACTTGAAGAGGTCAGAAAAGGGTCAAATTGGGATGAGAAATTTCGTCAAATGCCACTCGGTAAAGGAATCGGGGTAGGTTGCGGTTTCTTTATCTCCGGGTCAGGCTTACCCATTCATTGGGATCCTAATCGATTCCCACATGCTACAGTCCATATCCAAGTTGACATGGATGGTGGGGTGACCGTTCACACTGGGGCTGCAGATATTGGACAGGGTTCGACAACTGCTGTTGCTCAGGTTGTTGCAGAAGTCCTCGCTCTGCCGATTGAGATGATTCATGTACGTAGCCATGAAAGTGATACTTCTCCGGTAGACCTTGGCTCATATTCGAGTAGAGTAACGTTCATGAACGCAAATGCTGCGATAAGAGCGGCACTAGAAATACGTGAGCAGATTTTAAAGGCGGCTTGGGATATTCTTGGGTACCATCCAAATACTTTAGTTTTGAATGACAGAAGGATTTACTACAAGCATGACCCTTCGGTTGGAGTGTCTTATCTCAAAGCCCTTCACAAGGCTCAGGAAGACAAGGGCTCATTAATTGCGAGTGGCGCTTACCGCTCCCCACCAATGGGTGGCGTCCACAAAGGTGCTGCAGCCGGACTTGCTCCAGCTTATTCATTCTCAGCATACGTAGCAGAAGTTGATGTTGATGTAGAATTAGGCCTAGTAAAGTGTACAAAGGTTTGGGCTGCCCATGATTGTGGAAAAGCGCTTAATCCGTTAGCGGTCAAGGGTCAAATAATCGGCTCATGTCATATGGGTCTCGGTCAGGTCTTATCGGAAAAAATGGTTTATGGCAGGACCGGGCATTTGCAGAATGCTAATTTATTGGAATACAAAATACCGTCCGTGCATGAGATGCCGCATGTAGAGCCAATTATCATCGAATCCTGTGACCCTGAAGGCCCATTTGGTGCGAAAGAAGCTGGAGAAGGTCCACTGTTACCTATTTTACCTGCGGTCGTAAATGCTGTTTACGATGCGGTCGGGGTGCGATACAGAGACTTACCACTAACTCCTGATATTGTATACAAAGGGATTGAACGAAAACGCCGTTCGATGAAATTGGACGATTGCCTTGATTTGCCATGCCCAAGATTACAACACGGACCGATGCAAGCAGAATTGGTTGCTAGAGCGGCTGAGCACAAATTACGCGATAAGGCACGGCAAAGAACCGAAGACACCTCACATTATGTTAATGGTGTACTGTTTGGCTTTGACCCCAACATCCCGCTTGAAGATCAGGTCGACGGATGGCGAATGGCCACTGAGCCGGATCCAGCACAGTTGGCTGAATTAGGCTTAGCAGGTAGGGCTTGGTTGAAGAAAACCCAGCGAGAAATGGGCGGTGATTCATGATGCTGATGCCACCATTTATTCTTCATCACCCTGAAACTACAGAAGAGGCAGTATCAATTGCATCAAATTTAATAGCGCAAGGCGAGGAATTCGATTGGGTTGCTGGTGGTACAGATGTCTTGCCAAATTACAAATGGCGTATTAATCCTAAGCCACATGTCATCTCCTTAGCAAAGATTCCTGAGGCTAATCTAGTAACTCCCTATGAGATTGGTTGTATGACTAAATTATCATCGCTAACTGTTGAACGGGGGGTTCATCCATTGATTGTCGAGGCAGCATCAAAAATAGCTTCCTCACTAATTAGAAAAAGCGCTACAGTAGGAGGTAATTTATGCCTTGATACCAGATGTTTTTGGTATAATCAAAGCGAAGATTGGCGGCGTTCAATCGACTGGTGTCACAAAGCGGATTGTGGTACTGGGGCCGATTGCCGAGTTATACCGAATCAAAATACTCTATGTGTGGCTACTTACCAAGGAGATCTAGCGCCTAATTTTATGGCATTAGGTGCCGAAGTTACACTAGTGGGCCCAGAGGGTGAGAGGACTATTGCTTTGAGTGAATTTTACCAACTAGATGGAATGAAGAAAAATGTTCTTCAACAGGGTGAGTTTATGTTAAAAGTGACACTACCCGAGGACTCGTTTGATTACATGGGCAGCTATCAGAAATTACGGGTTAGAGAATCCTGGGATTTTCCAGAGGCAGGAGTGTCTGCTGTGTGGAAAAAGGGAGACTACTCCACACTGAAAATAGCCTCAACCGCATTAGAATCGATACCTAAAAATCATACAGAACAAGTATCAAACTTTATTTCTTCATGGGAAAAAGGTTCAAGTTTGACAAAATTATGCGATGCAATAAGAAAATCAGTAAAGCCAGTAAATAACACCGCATTACCGCCAAATTATCGCAGGTCTGTAGTTAGGATTTTGACCAAAAGAGCACTAAAAAATATCGGATGTGAGTAAGTGAAACCAGTCTTTAAAACAGCATTTTCGTGCGTATTTGCGCTTGCCTTTTTGATGGCCGCAGTTTCGCAATCATCAGCCCAAGATCAGGTCGAAATACCATCGTGGGAGGTTGGTTGGGAGACAAATATGGATGGTGTGTATGAACTAGAGTTGTCTGGAGATGATGACATTTTAGATTCAATAGATTTTTTCATAGCAAATGATAGAATGGGTGAGGTAAATCTTGCAATTTCTGTTGAGTGGGCTGAGTCTTCGGTTCCAATCGAACTAGAATATGATGAGTCAGTAACTATTCCGGCCTCTGATAACCAAACCTTTACTATAGAAATATCCGATATTACGGGCTATTCTTTTGACCGTTCACCCACCAAATCAATGACTCTTATACTGACAGCAGAAGAGCAAATATTCGAGCAGCAGGCATCATCGCAAGAGATTGATGCAGAGCTTTCAGTACCAGCCGTATTTGACTTAAGTCTAGAATCAGTCTCAAATGGTGAGACACTGTATTCAGGCTCCTCGGTAGAATATCAAGTCTTAGTCACCAATAACGGAAATGGAAAAGATGTGATTAAAATGCCGGAATCATCGGTGAAATCTTGTCCAAGTGTATCCGTTGAGGGTTTAGACGCAATTAAGGACACAGAGATTGATAATTCAACAACTAAAGATTTCACAATAAGAATTTCAGCCTCCGAATCACAACCAGCGAGATCGTGTGAAATAACTATTTCAATAAAATCGGCTGGTAATGGAAAGATAATTACTACGGTTTTTGAGATAATGGTAAATTCTAACTCAGTTGAAGAAGATAAAGCAACTGATGGCAATATCGGTGATTCAGAGGCCGAACAAGATGTCGATATTACCGAAAGCGATACCTTGGATTTTTTGGGAATTTATGATGTCATTTTTGTCTTGACTTTAGCAGTGGTTTTTCGCATGAGAAATAGATGTTAAAAAATAGCCCTCAGTGCGCTTTTTTATTACAAAGAAGTGGAAGGAATTTTTACATTCATGAACCTTAAACCATTGTGTCAATTTGCTCATAGATGAGCAAGCATTATGAGTGGAAAGAATCTCGAGGGCATAGTAGTGCCTAGTGCATTAACCAAAAGGGGGATTTACATGGGTGTAGAAGGAG
>TARA_B100001121_G_scaffold67534_1_pt1 | contig 12231 bp, 7 predicted proteins | sample TARA_B100001121 | Tara Oceans TARA_B100001121 (sample SAMEA2622817) | marine metagenome | biome: marine biome (ENVO:00000447); feature: surface water layer (ENVO:00002042); material: "saline water (ENVO:00002010), including plankton (ENVO:xxxxxxxx)" | depth 5 m
CATTACAGGCAGGGCTTGGACTGGAATGAAAAAATAATTCACCAAGCAAATATGCTTTTAGATAAATTATACGAAATAAAATTTCTGTTAAAAGATGAGATTATAAAAGAGACAACTGAAACTAATTTAGATTCAATTTCTTATTTAGCCGATGATTTAAATACACCTGGATTGATAGCAGAACTTCACAAAATAGTGAAAGACTTTAATGCTTCACATTCCAATAAATCAGAGATCAAAATCAATCTAAATTTAATTTCAAAAGCTTTAGGAATTTTACAGGATGATTCCTACAAACATGTGTCTGAGGAATTAGAAAAAAAAATAAACACACTAATAATAAAAAGAACAGAGGCAAAGGATAATAAAGATTATGATTTGGCAGATAAAATTCGAAATGAACTATTAGATTTAGGTGTTGAAATCAAAGATACCAGTAGCGGTACTGATTGGAATTTGAAATCGTGACGAAAGTATTTGAAATTGATTTACCGAATTATTATTCTGAACTCACAGAAACCTTAGATGCAGCAAATAAAATCCTAACGACTGCTGTCGATGATGCTAGAACTCTTTTTCATACTCCTGTAGTTTCTTCCTATGATGGAAAAATAATCTCATCAAGAGTAATGGTTTTAAGAGAGTTTAATCTAGAAAATAGAAAAATGAGGTTCCATACTGATCACAGAGCAACAAAAATTAACGAATTTTCTTTTATCTCTTCAGCTACAGTTATAGGTTATGACCCAAATCTTAAAATTCAAATTAAGCTTCAAGGAGAAATTTCAACTCATCATGATGATCAAGTTACAAAAGAAGCATGGAATGATTCAACTTCAAGATCAAAAAAATGTTATTCAGTAAAGGGAGGATCATCTAAAGCAATTGATGATCCAGCTGAATATGATATCAAAGAGTTCAATGTTGAAGAGGGATATCGAAACTTTGCTGTTCTAATATTTAAATTCGATACTTTGGAATTTTTATTCCTAAAAAGCACTGGTCATAGAAGGGCTATTCATAAATGGGAAAATGATCTCAAGTCCTCCTGGCTAGTTCCGTAGTATCTGAAATATAAATATTTTTATGTGTCAATTATTCATTTTTAGTGTAGTGTATTTATGTTAAAAATAATCTTTTAAATATTTATGAGGAAAAAATAATGAAAAATTTAATATTAAGTTTATTCTTTGTGGCTGGCTTGTCTTATGCAGATGGACATACTGATTCTGAAAAAGATGTACTTGATGCACTTTCAGCATATTTTGATGCAAGAAATGATCAAGACTGGAAAGAAGCTGTCAAATATGAGAGCAAAAGCGGCACTTATAATACGAACTCAGACGGTAGTTTTCACAAACCTTTAATTAAACAAACTGCTGCTAGCTGGGCAGCTTCCAATCAGGGAGGTGCTTTGAATATTTACTATCCTGAAGCAATCCAGCTTTCCAAAGATGTAGTATTTGTAAGGTTTTATTATGAGGGTATGACAGAAGTTAATGGTGAAACAAGCCCTTATAGAACTAGAGTAACAATGAATTGGGTAAAAGAGGGTGGAAATTGGGTTACAAAAACTCAACACTATTCACCAGCAGCATATGGTGGTGTTCATGTGCCTCAAACAAGCGATTTCAATGATGAATAAATTTGAATAGAACTTAGGCTGGCATAAGCCAGCCTTCAGTTTGGTTATTATGATTACCAAAATAAAAAATTTTGCTTTTTATCTAAAAAATAAAATTTCAGATGCCTCAACTTTTACATTTGAAAAAATCAATAGTTTTTGTTATTGGCTATTTAAAAGCCTAATACTGAACTATGCTAATTTTGCGATTGGACTGGTAATTCTTTTAATATTTGTGTTTTATCAAGGATTAGTTTCAGTTCTAAATTTTGAAGCTTTTGGAAAAGAATTCACAATTGGCACAGATCTTAACAATTTAATTGTTTCAGGGTTCGAAAAATTTTGGAATTTTATGATTACTTTTGTAAAAAGCTATTCTCCGAGTAGTTTTATAGGCTTTGCTTTTGAACTTATTACAGAGAGTATTGCAATTTGTCTATTTGTGCTTGGACATTTAATTTCGTTTTCAATAGTTGCTATTAAATATTTGTGGAAAATCATTATCACATTTGGCATATACAACATTGCAGTTGTTATTAGTTGGTTATATGTTATCGGATTTTATAAATTTTTATTCACTAAAGCATCACCATATTTTCAAATGCTAGTAAATGGACAGAAATCAATTTTCAAACTTGTTAAAAAAGAAAAAAAACTAATTGAGGAAACCCTCAATGCAGATGAAGATTCAGAAAATAAAAAAGATGATAGTGAAAGTGAAGATGATTCTAAAAATACAAAATAATTCAATTCGATAATTTCATGAAAGTAATCATCTTAGGTGGATGTGGTGGTATGGGGAGATACACTGCAGAGATGACCGCCAGTTTCGATAATATTGATTTACTAACTATTTCAGATTTATATGAAAAAGATGCCAAAGAATTTGCAGCATCATTAGGTTCACACGTTAATGGATTAGGAATTGACGTAAATGATATAGAAAGACTAGATAATATTCTTTTAGACTACGATGTTGTTTTAAATACTGTAGGACCATTTTTTAAATATGGTTACCAAACTCTTAAATCAGCTATAAAAAGCAACTGTCATTACATGGATATATGTGATGATTGGGAGCCTACCGAAAAGATGTTGAAATTAGATGGTATTGCAAAAGAAAAAAATCTTTTAGCAGTTATCGGTCTTGGGGCAAGTCCAGGCATTACCAATTTATTAGGCTCAATCGCGATAGACCAACTTGATGATTCAAAAGTTATTTATACAGGCTGGAACATGGGTGAGGCAAAACCAGAAAAAATTTCATCACAAACAGAAATAAATGCAGCGATGATCCACGGAGTTGAGCAAATCTCAGGGAGAGTTAAAATTTTTAAAGACAATATTTTCAAAATGGTTAAACCTCTCAAACAAATTCAAATATCTTATCCAAACAGAGGTAATTTTAAGACAAGAGTTTTTGGACATCCTGAAGCAATAACTTTTCCTCACCACTATAACGGAATACATACATCAATTAATTTAGTTCATGGTGATAAAGCCACAATGTTAATTCTTCGATTAATAAACAAACTAATTGGTATGAAAATTTTAAGCAAAAGAAAAGCTGCTAGTTTGCTTGAGTGGATGGAGAGTATTGATACAAACAGGAGTTTATCAACATCAAATGCTTTGCCAGAGGTTTATGCTCTAGCAATGGGCACGAAACAAAATAAGTCAGAGTCTGTTGGTGTTTCAATTGAAACCACTGAAATTAGAGATTTAACTATGGGAGAGTCGACAGGCTATACACTCGCATTAGGATTAAAGATGTTTTTAAAAAATGAAATTTCATCGACCGGAGTAATCGGCCCTGAAAGCAAATCAATTGATGCCAGAAAGTTCTTAAGTGAGCTTTTTTTAATATTTGGTTACAAGGATGCGACAATAAAAATCGATAAGTCTTGGGAAAATTAAATCCATGATTTATGAAAAAATAAAAAGTAATATTTCAATATTTCTTTGCTTGGGAATTATTTTCTTATCAAGTTTTTTTGCATCAACAATTCAAAACAGCTTTGGGTCTGTAGATATTGAACTTAGAGAACTTAAAACAAATGATGGTCAAAATTTGGTTTATGACTTATATAAACCAAAATTAGCAAGTAGCTCCAACAAAGTTCCTTTTGTAGTAGTAGTTCCAGGATTTCAGAGATCTAAAGAAGCTTTATCTAATATAGCAATTGAACTCTCAAGAAGAGGTTTTGCTGTGGCCCTAATTGATCCTTATGCCCAAGGCATGTCTTCATCATCAACAAGCAGATTAGCAGCAACAACTCAAGGGTATGGGATGTTTGCGCTTGTTGATTATGTATACGAAGGAAATTTTTCATTTGTTGATGTTGATAAAATAGGATCTACTGGCCACTCTATGGGTGGAAATGCTGCAATAAGAGGTGCAGATTATTTTGGTAAAGAGGCGATCCGCTTACAAACAAAAAGCAAATTAGATTCAGTGTTTGTTTCTGGTTATGTTTTAACTTTAAGGGATAATATTTTAAAAGATTCTAAATCAAATATGGGTATTAGTTATGCTTTATATGATGAAGGAGCTTATAGAAACGAACTTAAAGGTTGGGATGCTGCAAATATGGAGATAGCACCAGAGTCTTTAAGAGCAGTCAATAATGTTTTACCAAAAGAAAATGAAATTGATAGAGTGGAGTTAGGAAAATATTATGGAAGCAAAGAAGAAAAAAACTTAAGAGTTATATTTAATGAAAAACTACTCCATCCTTTTCAGCCATACAATAAAGAGGCTACAGCCAATCAGATTAATTATTTTGAGAAAGTATTTGGATTTCCTAATAAACTTGATGCATATAACCAGATTTGGCAATTCAAAGAATTATTCACATTAATAAATATGGTTGTTTCCCTAATAATGTTAATACCATTAACCAAAATACTACTTCAACTGACCTTTTTTAAAGAAATAATTAAACCTATTCCTTCGGCGCTTCCAAGACAATCAAATAAAAGCAGGCTTGTATTTTGGATAATTTTCTTTTTAAGTGCATCAATAGCTTGCGTATCTTTTATACCAATGGTTGATATTGCAAAAGTGTTATTTGTTGATGCTGCAAATAGAGAATTAACATGGTTTTTTCCTCAAAGAATGAATAATTCAGTTATGTTATGGGCAGCTTTTAATGGAACAATTGGAATAATAATTTTTCTTTTGTCTTTTCATTTTTTTGGCAAACATCATGGTATAAATACTAAATCTTGGGGTCTTCAAGTTTCAAAAAATGAATTAATAAAAACGTTTCTCCTGGGAATAACAATTTTTATTCTTTACTATTTGATGCTCTTTTTAAATTACTACATATTTCATGTTGATTATAGATTTTGGTTTATAGGAGTAAGAATATTTCAACCAGAGATGTTGCTTGTTCTGCTAATGTATTTCCCTTTATTTTTTATATTTTTCTTTTCAAATTCTTTAAGAGTTAATGGATCAATGAGATTTGAGAACCAGCCTGAGTGGCAATCAAGACTAATTGCTGGTTTTGCTAACTCTTTAGGGTTAATAATGATTATTGTAATTCAATATGTAACATATTTTTCGACTGGTACAGTATTTTGGACAACTAATTGGTTAAGTGTAAATTTATTATTTGGAATAGTACCGATGATGTTTATTCTTCCATACTTTAATAGAATCTTCTTTCACATGACTGGAAGAGTTTATCTGGGTCCAATAGTTACTTGCTTAATTTTCATAATGATCTTGTCCACAAATACAGTTGTTTATTTACCAATTTAAATAGAGTTATTAAAAATTGATTAACCAATCTATAATATTTGCATGAAACTGACTTTGCCAGACAATAGCATTAGAGAATTACCGGAAGGATCTTCTGGATATGATCTTGCAAAAGATATTGGTTCAGGATTAGCAAAGGCTGCAGTTGCAATTGAGGTAGATGGTATGCAACAGGACTTACATGATTCTATCGAAAAAGATTCCATTGTTTCAATTATTACGATTGATTCAGAGGCAGGTTTAGAGATTATGCGCCATACATTAACTGCTCAAGTCCTAGCAAGAGCGTTAAAAAATATATACCCAAAATCTAGTTTAGCTATTGGACCTACAATCGAGAATGGTTTTTACTATGACATTGAGACCAACGAATCAATATCTATAGATGATTTAAATCGCATTGAAACTGAAATGCATAAAATTATTGAAACTAAGTCATCAATTACAAAAAAATTTAAGTCTAAAAAAGAGGCTTTAAGTATTTTCAAATCATTAAATGAGCCATATAAACAAACTATCATTAATGAGGCAGAGCAAAAAGAAGATTTTCAACTCTATTATCAGGATGATGATAAGTTTGTTGATCTGTGTCGAGGTCCACATCTGCCAAGCTTAAGTTTTATTGGACCATTTAAATTAACAAAAGTCTCAGGCGCCTATTGGAAGGGAGATTCAAATAATAGGATGCTCACAAGAATATATGGAACTGCATGGAATAATGAAAAAGAATTGAATAAGCACTTAAGCGATATCGAAGAAGCTCAAAAAAGAGACCACAGAAAGATAGGTAAAGAAATGGATTTATTTCATTTTCAAGATGAGGCTCCAGGAATGGTATTTTGGCATCCATATGGATGGACCATTTATAGGCAACTTCAAAACTTTGTTCGAGAAAGACTGGATAAATATGACTACAAAGAAATTAATACACCTTTAGTTGTTGATAGAAAGCTTTGGGAGGCATCAGGGCATTGGGACAAATATAGAGAAAATATGTTCATTACTGAAATTGATGAAGAGCATGCGAATGAAAAAAGAGTAAATGCTCTTAAGCCAATGAACTGTCCATGTCATGTTCAGGTATACAATCAAGGTATAAAGTCATATAGAGACTTGCCAATAAAATTTGCAGAGTTTGGATCATGTCATCGATATGAACCTTCTGGAACTATGCATGGACTGATGAGAGTTAGAGGGTTCACTCAAGATGATGGTCATATTTTTTGCACTGAGGAACAAATTGAGACACAAACTGGTGAATTTATAGAGCTACTTTCAGGCATATATTCTGATTTGGGCTTTGAAAATTTTGACATTAAACTCTCTACAAGACCTGAAATAAGGGTTGGATCAGATGAAACTTGGGATAAAGCAGAATTATCATTAGAGTCAGCAATAAAAAGTCTTGGATATCCATATAAGATTGATGATGGTGATGGAGCTTTTTATGGACCAAAACTCGATTTTGTTTTAACTGATGCCTTAGGTAGAGAGTGGCAGTGCGGTACATTTCAACTGGATTTTAATCTGCCAGATAGATTAGACGCAGAATATATAGGAGAAGATGGTGAAAAACATAATCCAGTTATGATTCACAGAGCAGTTTTAGGTTCTTTTGAAAGATTTATTGGAATTTTAATTGAGAATTATGCTGGAAAGTTGCCTTTTTGGTTAGCGCCGCAACAAGTTGCAGTTGCATCCATTGTCTCAGAAGTGAACGATTATGCATTGGAAGTATGTAAACTTTTAAAACAAAAAGGCATAAGAGCTGATATAGATTTAAGAAATGAAAAGATTGGTTACAAGGTTAGGGAGCATAGTTCAAAGAAAGTGCCTTTTATATTTGCTATTGGAAAGAAAGAAAAAACAGATAAAAGTGTATCCATTAGGCAAATTGGCAGCACAGATACCAAATCCATGTCATTAGATCAAGGAATTGAGTATATTTGTGGTCAGAATAAAGTATAGAAATGCTTGCAAAGATCTTCATTTTACCTATTCGATTTTATAGATACTTTATTTCGCCACTTTTTCCTCCATCATGCAGGTTCACACCAACATGTTCGCAATATGCAATTGAGGTAATTTTGGATAAAGGGATAATTAAAGGAACTTATCTAAGTATTATAAGGATATCTAAGTGTCACCCATGGCATGTTGAGTGATAAGTATTACTTATTTCATAAAATAAATTTTAGATATATTTAATATATATTTTTTTGTAGATACTGCTCAATAGTGATATAGTTTGAGCATATATAAGTTCAATAAATCCATATTTAGGGGGGGTTAATATGAACAATTTTTTAAAGCTAACATTTAGTCTATGTGCATGCTTTTCATTGGTTTTTTCTACAGATTTAGTTTCTCAAGAAATTGAAGAAGTTGTAGTTACAGCTACTAAGAAAGAAGAATCTATTCAGGATCTAGCGATTTCAGTAGAAGCTTTTTCAGCAAGTGATATAGATAATAATATGGTTGAAGATTTCAGTGACCTTGCTGAAGTTGTTCCAGGATTGATTATTGACAAGGCTATAGGATCAGGAGCCTCATATTCTATGAGAGGTGTTGGTTCATATGGAGTAGGAGCTGCTGTTGTTGGCTCTCTTGTTGTAAACATGAATGGACATGAGTACGGCTCTTCTGCGCTCGCAGAGGTAGGCTTTCACGATTTAGAAAGAATTGAGGTGCTAAAAGGTCCTCAAGGAACTCTTTCTGGTCGAAATGCTGTGCAAGGTCTTGTAAACATTGTTTCAGCTAGACCAACATCTGAATGGGGTGGCTCATTTGATGTTGCAGCTGGTAACTATAATTCAACAAGATCTAATTTGATGTTAAACATGCCATTTTCTGACAGAGTTGCAGCTAGGCTTTCATATAGCATGTTTGAAAGAGATGGAACAATTGAAAATATTTATACCGGTAATGATATCGATGGAAGAGATGCATACGGCATCAGATTATCAGTAGATTTTGATATTTCAGAAACAACTAAACTTGAGTTTACTCATGATAGATCTGAAACAGAGGATAACAGACAAAACATAGGGATTATCGTTTGTGCACCTCATCCAGTATTTGGTTGTAGTCCTTTTGAAAGAGGAACTTTTGGTCAGTCAGCCGATACCAGAGGAAGTACTGCAGCAATATTTAATTTTATTGCTGGTTTAAATAGTACAGCTGATTCAAACTCGTATGAAGGCATTAATGCTTTAGGTTCTCTAGAAAAAGTTAACATCAATAGAGATCCTGAGCATCATCAAATATTTGAATTTACAATGCTGGAATTAAATCATGATATTAGTGACGAGCTTCAATTAATAGTTAAGGGAACCTATTCAACAAGAGATTACTATCACATGGGTGATAATGACTATAACGTTGCTGTGAATCCTTTTCCAGGTCTTTTCCCTCCAGGTCATCCAGCTGCTGCAATTCCAATGCAGTGGACAGGTTGCTTTGGTGGAGATGATTATGGTTTTTGTGAAACTGTAGATGCAGACAGAACTTATGAGTTTGCGAAGGTAGAAAGTGAAACTAGACAGCTTGAAGCTACTCTTGTTTCTAATCTTGATGGACCAGTCAATTTTGTTGCTGGTTTATATCACTATGACTTCACAACAAATAATAGATATCAAGTACAAACAGCGTCATGGAACTTAATCTCAGATGGCGCTTTGCATCCTTATAACGTTCCATTATTTGGTGGAGCATTAACAGGCTCTGGTTCAACTGACTTTTTTGTACCATGGGCTTTATCAGGATTTAATGCTGCTTTATTACCAGTATTATTAAATGGTTATACTGCACCAACACCAATTCAAGGTTTTATTAATGAAGATCATGTAAGACAGAAGTCTTTCGCAATACTTGGTGAGGTATATATTGATTTATCTGAAGATACAATGGCCACCGTTGGAGTAAGATATAACGATGATACGGTTAAAGATAGCGTTGCTTCATGTTTAACATTCTTTAGCTGTCCAAGATATCCACTTTCACAAAAACAATCCGGTGAATATGGATTCCATCCCACTCAAGTTGTTGAGACAGACGATGCTATTGGATACAAATTGGCCATTCAACATAATTTAGCAGATAATCAAATGGTTTATGCAAGTTATACTACTGCGACTAAAGCAGGAGGCAATAACCCAAATTCAACAGGTACTCCAGATCCTTATGATCAAGAGGAAACCGGTGTATTTGAGATAGGTACTAAAAGTATTCTCTTAGACGGAGCAATGCTATTTAATGCTGCTTATTTCCAAAATACTACAGACGGGATGTTAATTTCCTCGATTGTTAACGCAGGGTCCAGAAACGTCAATACAGACGCAGAAATCAATGGTTTCGAAGGTAATTTATTATTCTTCCTAAATGAAACAACTAGCATTGATATGACATGGTTGAAAGTTGATTCTGAGATTACAGAATTAAGCCTTATTAATCCTGTAAATATTCTAAACGCTACCAGCGGTCTTGGTAATAGAGTTAACCTTGATCCATTGGGGGCATTAGCACTAACAACTACTGATAAAGGTAATGTATTTAAATCAGCAGGTTATATGTGTACAGTGCCTTTCAATCCTTTAGGTGGTGTTGATTGTCCAGAAGCTGGATTAGGTACCCCAGTTGATGTATCTGGTAACAAGCTTCCCCAATCACCTGAATTATCATACAGCGTTGGATTGAATAAAGACTTTGCTACAACAAATGGTATGGTTACTTCAAGATTGGCTTTCAGATTTATGGGTGAAAGAGAAGGAACTGTTTACAATGAAGACCAAACTAGAATTCCAGAACATAAATACTGGGATGCTTCAGTAACATATAGACCTAATAATGGTGATTGGTTCTTTAAATTAGAGGCCAAAAACCTTAATGATGATAAATATGTAGGTTCATGGTACTTAGCCAGTGGATTACAAGGTGGTGCAAAATTTGCAACAATTACTGATCCAAGAACTTGGAGCATCGGATTTGGTACAACTTTTTAATATTATATAAAGTAATAAAAAGGCTGGTTAATCCAGCCTTTTTTTATTAAAATCTCACAATTACGTTAATCAACAATACGTGGGGAAACATTTATGTTAAATTTTAATAAAATTTTATTTTCATCTGTTCTTACCATTTCATTTGCTTTTTCGGTTGTTGCTCAAGAAGTAGAAGAGGTAGTAGTCACAGCAACTAAGAAAGAAGAATCAACTCAAGATATTGCTATTTCAGTAGAAGCTTTTACTGCCGATATGATTGCTGATGAGCAGTTATATGACTTATCTGACTTAACTGAGGTTGTGCCTGGTTTTGGTTTGGGTAAAGGAATAGGTTCCGGTTCTTCATTCCAAATGCGTGGTATCGGATCATATGGTATTGGTGCTGCTGTTGTTTCATCATTAGTTACCAATATGAATGGACACAGTGTAGGAACTGGTCAATTTGTTGACCTTGGATTCATGGATTTAGAAAGGGTTGAGGTGCTAAAAGGACCTCAAGGTACTCTAAACGGTAGAAACTCAGTACAAGGTGTTATTAACCTTATTTCGAAAAGACCTACATCTGAATTAGGTGGTTATCTTGATGTTGAAGGTGGTAATTTTGGTAGATCACTAATGAAAGGTGCAGTAAACATTCCTCTCTCTGATAGTGTTAATTCAAGGATTGCTTTTATGTCTAATCAAAGAGACGGTATGGTCGATAATCCGAATACAGGAACTAAGTTTGATGACAGAAATGATGTTGGTTTAAGAATTTCATTGGATTGGGATATTAGTGATACAACAGATTTAAAATTTACATATTCTGGACAAGAAAGTGATGATAATAGACCACAAGAAGAAGTGTCTTTTTGTGCTCAAGATCAATTCTTTGGTTGCTCGCCATATGAAAGAGGCGGTATAAATCAAGCTGCAGATACAAGAGGGCATGTAGCTGGCTTATTTGGATTTTATGCATTAATTGATCCAGGAACAATTGTTAATAAATATGGCCCATCTCTTTCAGACGGTTTTGATGAGTTATATTTAGATAGAATCCCAACTCATTATCAAGAATCAGAAGTTACAAATTTAGAACTAACACATGATTTAAAAGACGATTTAACTATGATTGTTAAATATACATATACAACAAGAGATTTCCATCAGATGAATGATAACGATGGAAGTATATCTAATGTTCCGCTATTAGGTGTAGGAGCTGCTTTAGGTCTGCCTCCAGTCGAAGCAAATGTCTGTTTTGGTGGCGAGATTCAATTCTGTGAAATGGCTAACTCTGATAGAACCTATGACTTTTCAGATGTTGAGACTGAAAGTAAACAAGCTGAAATAAATTTTGTTTCTGACTATGACGACTCTTTCAATTTTTCTTTTGGATATTATTGGCTTGATGATACAACTGATAATGAATATAGAGTACAAACAATGGGAACACAGCTGATTGGTGATTTTGGAGCTCATCCATATGCTCCAGTTTTGTTTGGCCTAACGGGTTTAGACTACTCTGACAAAGGTGGCTTTGCTTTCTATAGTCAATTACTCCAACTCATGGCTGTAATTCCTAGTGTACAGCAGGTTCAAGCTGGTTTAATTACAGGAGCACAAGCTGCTGCAGTTCTCCAGGCTTATGGTGGTATTGTTGCAGGTATTAATGCAATGCCTGATATGACAGTTCCTGTTGATTTAAGAGGTACTCTAAGTGATCAACATGTTAGAACAAAATCACAAGCACTTTATGGTGAGATGTATTTTGATTTAAATGAAGATACTAAGTTAACTATTGGTGCAAGATATGACGATTTCTTAGTTGATAGTTCAAACTTTAACGACTTAGTTGG